>Ga0308160_10001550_pt1 | contig 31750 bp, 27 predicted proteins | sample PhyFR1_FD_201036 | JGI IMG/M metagenome (GOLD analysis project Ga0308160, IMG submission 201036) | Phyllosphere microbial communities from UC Gill Tract Community Farm, Albany, California, United States - DLSLF.R1 | ecosystem: Host-associated > Plants > Phyllosphere > Unclassified | place: USA... | reverse complement strand
TTGAAGCAGTTGCTGAAGTTCTTCGACGATCCGCCGGCACCGCTGGAAGCGATCGAGCCACAGCACGTTGTCCAATACCTGCGGCAGCGCGGCAAAACCGCTCCGGTACGCGCCAATCGCGAGAAAGCTTTGCTCAGCGCCATCTGGAACTTCGCCCGGAGCAGCGGCTATACGGCCCTGGCCAACCCGTGCGCCGGCGTTAAGGGGCACAAAGAGTCCGGCCGTGATCAATATATTGAGGACGAGATGTTTGCCCTGGTGTATCAGCACGCTGAACAGCCGCTACGGGATGCGCTCGATTTGTTCTACCTGACCGGGCAGCGCATCGCTGACACCCTGAAAATGGATGAGCGAGACATACGCGACAACCGGCTGGCCGTGAAGCAAGGCAAGACGAATGCAAAAAGGAGAATTGAAATAACGGGCGAGCTGAAAGTTGTTATTGATCGAATCATGGCCAGGAAGGACGGGCACAAGATACGGACAAGTAGGCTCATCGTTATGGATAACGGACAGCCTATGACCAGCAGCATGTTGCGAGGGAGGTTTGACGCGGCGCGTGAGGCGGCCGGTGTTGAGAAAGGAGACTTTCAGATGCGCGATCTACGCGCAAAAGCTGGCACCGACAAAGCAGAATCCAGCGGTGACATCCTGCAGGCTCGCGACCAACTTGGGCACACAACCGTCGTCATGACGGAGAACTACATCCGTAAGAGGATCGGCAAGAAGGTCACGCCGACGAGGTAAATTCTGCACCGCAATAATTTTAACCCCCTTGAAAACAAAGGTCTGCAAGGGAGGTAAAATTTGCCCATAGCGGTGCAGAATAGAGGCTAACTTATTGTATTTAAAAGAATACCTTGCGGACTTAAAATCCCCCGCTCGTAAGGGCGTCCCGGTTCGATTCCGGGTTCGGCACCATCTCCAGTTCCACTGACGGCCAGTAAAGTCCGTGGAACCCTTTAAAACCCGCCTTTCGGCGGGTTTTTTCGTTTGTGGCGTTCCGTCGTTTTCCGGGGGATTCCAAGCTTTTTAGGGAAGCCATGGCCTTGTTGTGCCAAGGCCTGGATGGCGAACTGTTCAATCGCCCTGGCCACCCTCGCCCGCAAAGGCTACAACGCCCAACTGTCCATCGCGTACCTGTCACTGCTCAACACCGTCAATAACCTCGCCGAACGCGACTAGTTCATGAACATTGCCGACTGGGTGGCTGAAGTGCTCGGCGGTCGTACTGCATAAAGGGCGTAAGGTCGCTCCTGAACGCCCAGCTTTTTTTGAGCATGGGCGTGTTTTGTTTGTCCAACCCTTCGATTGCAGGCGCTATTTCGGAGGGCATGATGAAAACTGTTAAAGCCGGTAGTTTGCAAATCGCCTACTCGGAACTCGGCCCGGTAGACGGCCCCCCCCTAGTGTTGCTCCACGGCTTCCCCTATGACGTGCATGCCTACGATGAAGTCGCCAAGATCCTGGCCTCGACTGGAAAGCGATGCTTCACTCCGTACCTTCGTGGTTTTGGTCCCACCCGGTTTTTAGATGGGCAAGCAATGCGCTCTGGCGAGCAGGCGGCCATAGGCGCCGACTTGTTGGCTTTTCTTGACGCCCTGAAGATCGAAAAAGCTGTGCTTGCGGGCTATGACTGGGGTGGAAGAGCGGCTTGCGTTGTCGCCGCGCTATGGCCGGAACGGGTAAGCGGTTTGGTTAGCTGTGGCGGCTACAGCATCCAGAATATCGCTAAGGAGCACGCGCCCGTTTCACCCGAAGCTGAGCATCTTCTCTGGTACCAATACTATCTTCACGGTAGCCGTGGGCGCGCTGGGTTGACCGCGAACCGCAAGGCGTTCTGCCATTTGCTATGGCGCCTGTGGTCCCCAACCTGGCGGTTCACCGAGGCGGCGTTTGAGACGACTGCCGCCGCGTTTGAGAACGACGACTTTGTGGAGGTGGTCATACACTCGTACCGCCATCGTTTCGGATTGGTTGACGGCGATCCAGCCTATCGCCATATAGAATCCCGACTTGCCGCGCAACCAACGATCACCGTGCCTTCACTGGTTCTGGAGGGTGCGGCCGATGCGGTCGACCCCCCGGCCAAGGACGACCCATTCGTGGGCTATTTTACCGGGCCGTATCGGCGCCAGCGCCTGGAAGGCATTGGGCACAACGTACCCCAAGAGGCACCGGAAAAATTTGCCGACGGTATTTTGAGCCTCAGTGGTTGAGTTCATGGCGAAATAGCCGTACCTGACTATTGGCCGCCAGCACCAATCAGTGAACGTTGGATCTGGACGCCGGGCATCATTTGCTGCAGCCCCTCGATCAGCTTGTCCCCCGCTTCCGTTAAGGCTTCAAGCGGCATCGCCGGCAAACTCTCCAGAATGAACCACATGCTCTTTGCGTCGGCACCCAGACGGGTCCTGACACCTTGTCGCCAGTTCCAACGGCGGCAGGTCACGCCTTGGTCATCGCGCCAGATAACCTCGCCGGCGTCTGGATACTCGACAGCAGGAGCCCCCTCTTTCAAGGTGTCAAACGGTTCGGTGCCATCTGCAACTACGAGCCGTGGAGAGCCTACGTAGGCTTCAATGTTTTCCCCACCCACCGGGATGGCGTACTCAAGACTGATTGCGTTGTAGAGGTCAACGATGGGATCCAGGCTCGGCAAGCCGCCGTCACGTAAAACCCGTTTACGCAGTGCCTCAGCCGAACAAGGCGTGCGCTGCGGCTTGGCGCCAAATTTTCGGAACGTGTGCGCCCACTCGGCCAGATGGGCTTCACCCCAGCTCGGCCCACCTTCCTGCACAACCTTGCAAGCGCGGTCCAGCGCAGCCTGGGCCACCTCAGGGTTGGCCAGTGGCGCCGCTTGCACCACGATGCTCAGGGCCCGGAACTGTGGCGCCAGCTCGGCAACGGCTTGATCGATCAACGGCAGTACGGACAGCATCAAAAACCTCCAGGTACCTAAATGTCATTTCATGCTAGTCAGCGACGACCAGCAAAGTCAATATAATGACCATTATCAGCCACTATAGCGGGCGCGCCGATTGACGGAGCGACTGATAGGGGCCGAGAATCCCCGCACATTTTTCCTCATGACCCTCATCAATGGCCACGAAGCCCACCCTGTCGACTACCCCTGGCGCTGATGCTCAAGCCGTCAGCCTGGCCGTCGCGCGCACGCTCAAACAGGCGCGCAAATCCCAGAAAATCACATTGGATGAGCTTTCCCGTCGCGCAGGGGTGAGCAAGGGGATGGTCGTCGAAATAGAGAAATGTACGGCGAACCCCAGTATCGGCATCCTTTGCAAAATCGCCGCCGCGCTGGGCCTGTCCGTAGCAGACATCGTCAACGTGACCGAAGCTCCATCCGCCCACATCATCCACAGCCAAGACATCCCCACACTGTGGACCGGGGACCTGGGCGGAACGGCACGCCTTCTGGCAGGAACGTCGGGCCCCGACATGATCGAGCTATGGCGTTGGGAAATGCACCCAGGCGAATCTTTCGCTTCACAGGGGCATCCGCAGGGCACGCTGGAACTGTTTCATGTGGAGAAAGGCACGCTGAAATGCGTGGTAGGGGAAACAGAGTTGGTCATCCCTGCGGGGAGTTCGGCAGTGGCCAAAACCGACGTCCCCCATTCCTATTCCAACGCTGGCCGATCCAAATTGGTATTCACGATGTCTGTGACGGAGATGCATCAGTAAATACCTGCAGGCTGGCAGCCGGTGAGAGCATCGTGCTTCAGATTTGTGCCAGGCCGCCGTCAGGAGCGACCTCGCTGGCGGTCATGAAGCTGCTCGGTCGCAGCTTGGCCGAGGCGATCATCCCGCTGTGTACGTGGGGCGCTGAAAATGCGGCGCAAATGGCAAACATCTCGCTAAACGCGACGCTTTGCTCTAGCAGGACGCGACCAACTTTATTGCTGGTCGGCATAATGGCGCACGTCATAGATAAATATTGACGAGAGGTCGCCAACGGTTAGGCTATGCGCGCTTCGCAGCGAGCCCCGGAGGTCTCTTGAGCATGACGTCACTAAGACTTGAACAACAAATACAGGCGGCATCGACCCAAACGCCACTCCAATACCGACGCGATATCGATGGGCTTCGAGCGGTAGCCGTGATGTCTGTTGTTATATTTCACGCATTCCCATCAGCACTTACCGGTGGTTTTATCGGGGTTGACATATTCTTCGTCATTTCCGGATTTTTGATATCGTCCATTCTCATCCAAGCGCTGCGCGAGGATAAGTTTTCACTCTCTGGATTTTACGCCCGGCGTGCCGCCAGAATATTCCCAGCACTTATAGTCGTGCTGGTGTCATGCCTGTCATTCGGTTGGCTCGCGATGTTGGCAGATGAGTACCTGTCACTTGCCAAACATTCGATTGCAGGCGCCGCATTTGTCTCAAATCTATTGCTGTGGAGCGAGACCAGTTACTTTGATGTAGCCGCGAACACAAAACCGCTTCTACATCTGTGGAGCCTGGGTATTGAAGAGCAGTTCTACTTCGTATGGCCGCTGCTGTTACTCGCGTTCTGGCGTCTGCGCACGAACCTGCCGATTGCTATAGGGCTGCTCATCGCATTGTCATTTGGCCTGAATCTGTATCAGGCATCCCACAATCCAACGGCAGATTTTTATTCTCCGCAAACACGATTCTGGGAACTGCTGGCGGGCGCCTTACTGTCTTGCCTGGCACTTCGAGCGGCACCGTCAGCCATTTGGGCAAACGTTATGTCCTTGGCCGGGACTGCCATGATTGGATACGGCCTGCTCACTATCACCAACGCTGCCGCATTCCCCGGAATGCTTGCCCTGGTGCCTGTCGCGGGTGCCGTTTTGATCATCGCAGCGGGCCCTGAGGGGATGGTTAATCGCTTCGTTCTTTCCAATCGCCTGATGGTCGGTATCGGGCTCATCAGTTACCCACTCTACCTGTGGCATTGGCCGCTGCTGGTCTTCCCGAGGATCATCCAGAGCGCAACGCCTTCGCCAGAAATAAGAGCCACGGCCATTGTGGCAGCCTTGGTGCTTGCATGGGCGACGTACCGCTTCATCGAATCGCCTATTCGCACCCAGCGCATAGACCGCAACACGGCCATCAAGGGCTTGTGCGGCGCGATGGTCGTCACAACAGTTACCGCGCTCGGCATTCAGGTGGGTGACGGCCTTCCATTTCGCGAGGCAGCGAAGCCAGTTGCGCGCTACGCCGAAGATCTTGGCAGGTATCCGTACATCACGTACATGAGCAAAAACTTCTACAAATGCTCGGACGAAGCACTGAGGAATTTGTCATTCAAAGACCTTGAGTTCGGATATCGCTGCTTTCAGTCAAAACAAACTGGATCGATTGATATTTTGCTATTGGGCGATAGCCATGCAGAGCACTTGCTCGCAGGGTTTGCAGATGAATTCAACAGCAGCAATGTCGCCTCTTTCTCTCAAAAACAATTGCCCGCACTTGACAGCCCAGTCATGCGTGAAGCTATAGAAAGAGTCGCGGCAGACCCAGACATCAAAAAGGTTTTCATCTCCGCGCTTTGGGAACAAAAGATCCAACCCAGCACTGAAGATCCGGCCGGCCAGCTTGAAAGAACCTTCAAACTCTTCACCGACAACCATAAATCCGTCACCCTACTTGATGATGTTCCAACCTTCTTGTTTGACCCTGAGGCATGCAAATACGGGCGCAGGTTCAGCGCAGACGGCCCAACCTGCACCGGGCCTTTTGATCAACAGATGAAAAATAAGGCCCTGTACCATAAAGCGCTGGCTGAAGCTGTTGAGAAATCGCCGAATGTGAAATACGTTCCGGTGCTCCAGTACTTCTGCAACACCAACGATTGCTCGATGGTGAGCGGCGGCAAACTGCTATTCAGGGATCCGAACCACCTGACCATTGAAGGCTCTCGATACCTGGCCAAGAAGCTCAAACAAAGCGGGCATCTCTGAGTGACTGAGCGACAGCAATGCAAACTCCGGCATGACGCTGCTTTTTAAGTAATCGACATGCCGCAACACCGCAGCGAGCGTTGTTACTTGCCCAGGTTTTGATTCATTAAGTTATCCAAAACAGAGAATTCGCTGGCGGCCGTCCATTGATGTAAATGCTCGCAACCTTCAGCGTTAACTTCGGCGAGGTTGCTGCGCGGGTCGCATATTGCCGACCACTTTTGTCGCAGGGAGGGATATTTTATAAAGTCTTCCCTGGCCGGCGGTTGGCCGGCGGACAATCGCAGCGCGGACAAAACCAACAGTGCACAAGCGCCAAGGCCGATAGAACATTTTTGATAATTCATAGATCGCGTTCCCGTAGGGTAGGAGCACTCAGCGAACAGCGCTGAGTGCTCAAGATACGGCGCGACTATAGGAACGAAATGGTTCGGTAAAAAGATCCACTTTTGTAGCATTTCATAGAACCATTCAAGCCAGCGAGTGGCCTGCAAGACTCAGCCCGCGCCTCCCCCGGCTATCGACTGACTTCCCAGGCATCGCCGGCGGGTGCGGTGCCACGGTCATAGGGTTTGCCCAGCCACATGTAGAGCAGGCCCAGGCCAATCACGATGGCCGTGCTGAGAACCATCGCGTAGTTGATGTACCAGGCCGCATCCGGTGTGCGCGGCCAGGCCATGTTGATGATTGCACCGACGCCATAGATCAGCGCGCCGATATTCACCGGCAGGCCCCAGGCCCCCAACGCGAATTTGCCGCTGGGTTTCCAGCCCCGGGCGCGAGCGTAGAGGGCCGCAAGCACGATCATCTGAAAGGCCAGGTAGATACCGATGGCCGCAAAGCTGACGATGGTCGCCACCGCGTCCTGAAGGAAGAAACCGAGGGTGATGATCAGGGTCGGCAGCACACCGGAGACGAACAGCGCTGCCACCGGCACCTGAGTGGTCGGCGAAATCCGCTTGAGCAGGCGGCTGCCGATGACCATCTCATCGCGGGCGTAGGAATACAGCAGTCGACTGGCGGCGGCCTGCAGGCTGATGACGCAGGAGATGAAGGAGATCATCACCACGCCCATGACCACCTTCGAACCGACGCTGCCAAAGGCATTGTTGAGGATGGTAGTCACCGGGTCCTTATCGGTGCCGTTGATCACCGCTTGCATGTCCGGCACGGCGAGGATCAGCGCCAGGCAGGCGAACATCGCGGCCACACCGCCGATATATATGGTCATGCGCATGGCCACCGGGATTTGTTTACTCGGGTTGGGGGTTTCCTCGGCCACGTCGCCGCAGGCCTCAAAGCCGTAGTAAAGGAACATGCCCGCCAGCGATGCAGTGAGGAACGCCGGCAAGTAGGAACCGTCGATACGGATATCAAACGTGTTGAACAGCACGCTGATGGGCTGATGACGTTCAAATACCAACAGGTACACACCGACGATTACCGCGCCGACCAGCTCACACAGAAAGCCGAACATGGCGATGCGGGCCAGCACCTTGGTGCCGCTGAGATTGACCAGGGTGGCGAACAGCGTCAGCACCACCGCGATGACGATATTGGTGTTGTTACTCGCCTCGAAACCGAGCATCGCCGCGAGGTAAGGCCCGGCTCCGACCGCGACGGCGGCAATGGTGACGCACAGCGCGATGGAGTAGATCCAGCCGACCATCCATGCCCAGCGCTTACCCACCAGGCGTCGGGCCCAAGGGTAGACGCCGCCCGAAATCGGGAATTGCGAAACCACTTCGCCGAAGATCAGGCACACCAGCAATTGCCCGCAGCCCACCAGCAGGTAGGCCCAGAACATCGGCGGCCCGCCGGCGGCAAGGCACAGGCCGAACAGGGTGTAGACACCCACCACCGGCGACAGGTAGGTAAAGCCCAGGGCGAAGTTTTCCCATAGGCTCATGCTGCGATTGAAGTTCGAGGTGTAACCCAGTTTGCGCAATTGTTCGGCGTCGCTATCGGCGTCTACGCCGGTTTGGGGACGTGCACTCATGGCGGTGTGGCTCCAGAAAATCGGCAGATTTTGGCTGTCCGAAGCCGTGGCCAAACCCTCAAGGTTCGTCCCGGCTCGGTATTCTTGTAATGGGTGTGGGGGGTTGCCTGGGCATCCACTGGCGGGCGCGGTTTTCGCAGGCGCGCACGTCTTTTGGCGAGTGCTCTGTTCGTGTGGCTATTGCAGCAGCCTCCTGAAGTCCGGCGCTTCGTTGGAGGCTTGGAAAGAGGCTAATAGCCGCGGCAGAGTCCGGCAAATATTAAATACTGAACGCCGCGTTCGATTAAATAGATAGCTGGGTAACGCCATGATCCCAAGACGTCCTCACGCACCTGCTGCGCCGAACTACAACGGAAATTGCGCCCTGATCAAGGTGCCGCCCTGGGCACGATTGCTGGCAGCGATAGTGCCGCCATGGGCCTGGCAGATCGCACGGGCGATGGACAAGCCCAGCCCGCTGCCCCCCGAATAACGCGCCCTGGAGCGCTCCGCCCGCCAGAAGCGGTCAAACACGCTGTCCAGGTGTTGTGCTTCGATGCCCGGCCCTCGGTCACCAATCTCAATCACGACGCGGTCTTCGACCTGGCGCGCCATGATGTTCAATTCGCCGCCCGCCGCCGCATAGCGCAGCAGGTTGTCGATCAGGATATTCAGCACCTGACCCAGGCGATCCCGATCGGCATGGATACGAACCCCGTCCTCGATACTGACCCGTGCCTGCACACCGGCCTCGTCCAATTGCGGCTGGAACCAGGCCAGTCGTTCGCTCACCAACGCCGCCAGGGGAAAATCGCTGCGCTCCAGCACCAGTTGCCCTGCCCTGGCCATCGACAGCAGGTGCAGGTCGTCCACCAATTTACGCAGTTGATCGAGCTGGCGCTTGACCATGCCCAACTGCGTGGCATCGCTGGGGAATACCTCGTCGAGCATGCCCTGCACGCGCCCCATCGCGGCATTCAACGGTGTGCGCAGTTCGTGGGCGATGACCGCGCTGGACTCACGCACATCGCGCTCATAACGTTCCAGTTGGGTGGTCATGCTGTTGAAGTCGCTGATCAGGCGTTGCAGCTCGTCGGGTGCGTCGTGGTGAACCGGCAGGCGCGTCAGGAAATCACCGCCGGCGACCCGCTGTGCGCCCTGGGCAATCGCCGAGAACTGGCTGGACAAGGGCCGCGAAAACCACAAACCGCAGAGAATGATGATCGGGATAGCGGCCAGCACCAGGCAAGCCAGGATCAGCCAGTCACGGTTGGCCATATCCGGCTGGAAGAACTCCACCGGATAGTACTCGGCCACCAGTTGGCGCAAGCGTGTCTCATTGAGCTGCGGCTCGGCGCGCAACTGCAGCAACTCCTCGCGCGCCGCCGGCGGCAGGCGCTGCAAAAAATACTGGTCCGACAGCCTGAAGTTGATCCACATGCAAACGGCGATCACCACCACCGCGCCGATGGCCAACAGGCTCATACGCATGCCGACCCAGCGCCACAGAGGTTTATCGTTGGCCCGTGATTTTTCCAGCATGTTGCTCACCTGAACCGATAGCCAATGGAGCGCACCGTCACCAGTACTCCGGCGATACCATGGGTTTCGAGCTTGCGCCGCAGGTTGTGCACGTGGGCATCGACGACGCGGGCCAGGGCCTCGCTTTCCGGCAGGCAGATTTCCAGCAATTCATCGCGGGTGAAGGCTTTGGACGGGGTCTTGAGCAACGTCGCCAGCAACTTGAATTCGGTCGGTGTCAGTTCCAGCCACTGCGGTGGCGCATCGCGGTGCTCAATGGCGGCGGTGAACGCGAGCAGGTCGACTCGCAGGTTTTCATAGCGCAGCACCTGTTCCACCGGTTGGCTGCCCGCGCTACGCCGCAACACCGCATGTACCCGCGCCACCACCTCGCGCGGGCTGTAGGGCTTGACCACATAGTCGTCGGCGCCATAGCGCAAGGCACCGAGTTTTTCCGGCTCGTCACCCATGGCCGTCACCATGATCACCGGCGTGTCACTGCCGCGACGCACGGCGGACAACACCTCGGTGCCACTCAGGCGCGGCAGCATCACGTCGAGCAGGATCAGGTCGGGCCGCCAACTTTTGTGCAGGTCCAGACCGCGTTGGCCGTCTTCGGCCAGGGCCACCTCGAAGCCGTCCCGGCGCAGATACGCTTCGAGAATGTTGGCGCTGTCGGCGTCGTCTTCGACGATGAGGATACGTTTTCCTGACACAAAGAAGCCTCTTGATGAAACCTTGATAATTCACGAACGGTTTATTGAAAGTCCGCTGCCAGTATTGCCCTACGCCGACTTTCGCGAACCGATCCTATGCCGACCACCGCATCGCTGTCCAAGCCTATCAAGCTGCCTGAACGCCACGGCGCGGTTTTGCTGTTGGTTGCCCTGTTGGCCGGCTGCTCACTGGCGCCTGAGTACCAGGCACCCCCGCTGCCCGTGCCGCAAACGCTGCTGGGCGACCCTGCGGTAGGCGCGCCCTCCTCCAAGGCCAACGACACAGAGGCGCTTGCCGAGGACGAGAAACAGCTGCTGGCCGGTCTGGATTCATCGGCGCAGTTGCCGCATCGGGTGGAACAAGCCCTGACGTACAACCGCGACCTGCGCCTTGCATCGCTGCGTGTGGAGCAAGCTCGCGCCCAGTACGGCATTTCCCGCGCCGATCGCCTGCCTACCGTGGCGCTGGGGCTGCAACGCAACCGCCAGCACTTGCACGACAAGGCTGCCGACGAACGTTATGGGCAGGACATCGCGGTGGCCTCCGTGGGTATCTCGGACTTCGAGCTGGATTTTTTCGGCCGGGTGCGCAGCCTCTCCGAAGCGGCGCAACATGACTACCTGGCCACGCGCTACGGTGCCCTGGCCGCGCGCAAGGCGCTGATCGTTGAAGTGGCGCGCCTGTATTTGCAGGAACGCTTACAAGCAGGCGTCCGGGTCGACACGCAGTCCATTCTTAACGACCAAAACCTGCTGCTGAGCGTACTCGACGGTCAGCAAAAAGAAGGCCTCGTCGCCCAGGACACGGTCGACACCCAGCGCATGGAGGTTCGGCGCGCCACCCAGCAATGGCAGGATGCAAGCGCCGACCACGCCAGCGCACAGCAGGCGCTGACATGGGTGACTGGCTATCAGGCCACGCCTTCGATCGCTGCCACGACAGACCCTGTAATTGATTTGGATACCCCGCCGTGGCTGATCGAACTCTCGTCCCAACGACTATTACAGCGCTTCGATGTGCGCCAGTGCGAACAAGCCCTGCGCGCCGCAAACGCCAACATCGGCGCCGCGCGGGCGGCGTTCTTCCCCTCCATCACCTTGAGCACCGGCGCGGGCATCGCCAGCCCGCGCTTGAGCAACCTGTTTTCATCCGGCAGCGGCGCCTGGCTGTTCACGCCGCAACTGAACCTGCCGCTGTTCGACGGCGGCCGCAACCGGGCCAATCTTGACCTGGCCACTGCGCGCCAACAGTCGGCTGTCGCCCAATACGAAAAGACCGTGCAGGACGCCTTCCGCGAAATCGCCGACCTGTTGAGCCAACGCCAACAAGCATTGGCCGACGCCACCATACACATCGACCTGGCCGCTTCGACGGCATTAAAGGCCAAGCGTGTCGACCAGCAGATTGCCGCCGGCGCGGCTGCGCGTTCGCAGTACCTGGCCGCTGCCATTCGCCTGACTGAATCGGCCATCGAGTTACGCAAGGCCAACTACCAGGTGTTGTTCAACCGCCTGGCGCTGTATCGCGCGCTGTCCGGCGCACCATTGTTTTCATCCAAAGAAAGGGTTTCACCATGACATTGACCACTGCCCCTACCCGTACCGTGCTCTGGGGCGCCGCCGCCCTGATGGCCTGCGCCCTCGTGCCCCAGGCGCAGGCCGCCGACGCCAGCCCCGCAGCCGACAAGACCACCGCAACTTTGGGCCTTGGCATGGGCGTCGCGCCGCGCTACATGGGCGCCGACCGCTACCGCTCACTGGTGCTGCCGATGTTCAGCATCCAGCGTGGCGTGCTGTTCGCCGACACCACCCGTGGGGTGGGCCTGCAATTTCAATCCGACAGCGGCTTTAGCGCCAGCGCGGCAATCAACTACGACCTGGGCCGTAAGGAAAAGGACAGCACCAGCCGCCCCGGCGACCGCGAGCTCAAAGGCATGGGCGATATCGGCGGCGCCACCGTCGCCGACTTCACCCTCAGCCAGCAGCTGCTTGACTGGCTCTCGGTGAGCGGCGAAGCGGAACTGCGCATGGCCGGCGAGCACCGTGGCAACCGCTACCGCTTTGGCCTCGAAGGCGTGCTGTTTCACACAGACAGCGACACCCTGGCCCTGGACATCGACGCCCATGCCGGCGATGGCCGCTACAACCAGACCTTCTTCGGCGTCACACAGGCACAGAGCCAGCGTTCGCTCTACGGCAGATACAACGCCGATGCCGGGATCTACGCCTATTCCGCCGCCTTGAACTGGCAGCACAGCCTGGACGCGCACTGGTCGACGCTGGCCAGCCTGACGCTGACCCAGTACGCCGACCAGGCCCGTAACAGCCCACTGGTCAAGCGTGAAGGCGCCGGCCTGGGCATGTTCGCCATCAACTACACCTTCTGATAACGAGGCGCCAGGCATGCAGGGTTTTGCTCAGTTGTTCCGTTCTTGGGGCCGCCCCCTGGTGCTCGGCGTTGCCTGCCTGATGGTGGTGGCCTGTTCGCGCGAGGAGGCGGCGCCGGAGCCGGCCATAAGGTCGGTGAAAGTCGCCAGCGTGCGCGCCTACGGCGCCGACGCCGCGCCGTTGACCGGTGTGGTGCGCCAACGCCAGCGCGCGGTCTTGGCCTTCGAAGGCGCGGGCCGATTGGTGGCGTTGAATGTCGACATCGGCGATAGCGTAAAACAAGGCCAGGTGCTGGCGAGCCTCGATACGGCGGCCGTGCGGTTGCGCCTGAAACAAGCGCAGGCGGCCTTGTTCGCCAGCGTGGCGCAAACCGCCGAGCGCAAGCGTAACAAGGTGCGCCAGCAACTGCTGTATGCCCAGGGCAGCGTCGCGGCCAGCGCGGTGGAGCAAGCCGAAGCCGCGTGGCAGGCCGCCGTAGCGCAGCAGGCCGCCGATGAAGCGGCCCTGGACCTGGTGCGACGCGACCAACGCCAGGGCCAGTTGATCGCGCCGTTTGACGGTCGCGTCGTGGCACGACCCGCGCAGTTGTACAGCGAGTTATCGCCCGGCCAAGTGGTGATGGAATTGGAAGCCAGCGGCGCGTTGCAGGTCATCGTGCAAGTCCCGGTGGAACAGGCCGCCGGCCTCAAGCCTGGCGACCAAGCCGTCGCCAACGACCCGGCCGCGCCCGGATCGACCCTGCCGCTGGTGCTGGAGGGCCTGTCGACACGCGCGCAGAACGGCATGTTGCAAAGCGCGCGTTTTCGCCTGGACGCCCGCGACCTGGCGCTGCCCAGCGGCGTGAACCTCAACGTGCGATTGGCGACCCCTGCCGCGCTCGCGCTGTCGATTCCGACCCAGGCGCTGCGCATGGGCGGCGACGCCAGCCAGGTGCAGGTGTTCGTCTATGACCCGACCCAGGGCAAGGTCGCCCTGCGTGAGGTCAGGATCGGCCTGATCGACCAGGGCCGTGTCGCCCTCGATAGCGGCCTCAAGGATGGCGAACAAGTCGTCGTCACCGGCGTGGCGTTCCTCACCGACGGCCAGCCCGTCAACCTGCTTGCACCCTCCAGCCGTTTGAGCGCGCCCGAATGATCAACCTGACCCGTCACGCATTGGGCGCGAGCCGCCTGACGTTATTCACCGCCCTGCTAATCCTGCTCGCAGGCGTGGCGACGTTCCTGAGTTTCCCGACCCAGGAAGAACCCTCGGTGACCATCCGCGATGCGCTGGTGAGCATCCAGTTTCCCGGCCTGCCCAGCGAACGCGCCGAAGAGTTGCTGGCCCGGCCCACCGAAGAAAAGCTGCGCGAGCTGTCGCAGATCAAAAACATCGTGACTACCGTCCACCCCGGCAGCGTGATTATCCAGGTGACGGCCCGCGATGAAATCAAGGACCTGGGCGTGCTGTGGCAGCAGGTACGCAATAAAGTCGCCGAGGCCGGCGCCGGATTTCCACCTGGCACCCAGGGGCCTTTTGTCGATGATAATTTCGGACGCGTCGCCGTCGCCTCCATTGCGGTCACCGCGCCCGGCTACAGCATGAGCGAAATGCGCGGGCCGTTGAAACGCCTGCGCGACCAATTGGGCGGGTTGCCCGGCATCGGCCAGGTAACGTTGCACGGCGTGCAGGACCAGCAACTCTCGATCGATTTCAACCCGCAACGCCTGGCGGGGCTGGGTTTGTCCCCGCAGCAGCTGTTCCAGCAAGTGCAGCAACAGAACGTGTTGGCGCCCGGCGGTATTGCCGATATTGGCGGGCAGATCACCACCCTCACCGTGACCGGCGAAGTGCTCAGCGTGGAGCAACTGCGCCAATTGCCGATCCAACTGCCCGGCGCCAACGGCACCGCGCAATCGGTGGCCCTCGGCGCCATCGCGCAGATCTCGGTGATGGCTGCCGACCCGCCCCAGAGCGCCGCGATCTATCAAGGCCAGGACGCGGTGGTGCTGGCGGTGTCCATGGCGCCAGGACAGAACGTGCACCAATTCGGCGTGGCCTTGCGCAAGCGCTTGGCCGAGCTGGAACAGCAGCTGCCGTTGGGTTTCACGGCCCATATGGTGACGTTCCAGGCCGATGTGGTCGACCAGCAGATGGCCAAGATGAAACACGTGATGATCGAGACGGTGGTCATCGTCATGGCCGTAGTCATGCTGTTTCTGGGCTGGCGCACCGGGCTGGTGGTCGGCGCGATTGTGCCGCTGACCATCCTCGGCACGCTGCTTGCGATGCGCATGCTCGGGGTCGAGCTGCAAACCGTGTCGATTGCCGCGATTATCCTCGCGCTCGGCTTGCTGGTGGACAACGGCATCGTGATCGCCGAGGACATCGAGCGCCGGCTGCATGCCGGCGAGGACCGACGCCAGGCCTGCGAGGACGCCGGGCGCACCCTGGCGATTCCGCTGCTGACCTCGTCGCTGGTGATCGTGCTGGCGTTCTCGCCGTTCTTCCTCGGCCAGACCAGCACCAATGAATACCTGCGTTCACTGGCGGTCGTACTGGCGTTGACGCTGCTCGGCTCGTGGCTGTTGAGTATCACCGTCACGCCGCTGCTGTGCCTGTATTTCGCCAAGGCTGCGCGCCACGAGGCGTCGGAAGACAGTTACGACAGCGGTTTTTACCGAGGCTACCGCGCGGTCATCGGCCGCGTGTTGCAACACAAAGCACTGTTTCTGATGGCGATGCTGGTGTTACTCGCCGCCGCTATTTTCGAACTGATGCGCGTGCCCTATGACTTTCTGCCTCAGTCGGACCGCTTGCAGTTCCAGGTACCCATCAGCCTGGAACCCGGCAGCGGCTCGCGCAAGACCTTGCAAAGCGTGCGCGAGATCAGCCTGTGGCTGAGCAAGGAGCCCCAGGTAGCCGACAGCATCGGCTATGTCGGCGACGGCGGGCCACGAATCGTGCTGGGCCTCAACCCGCCTTTGCCCGCACCGGAAACCGCGTACTTCACCGTCAGCGTCAAGCCCGGTACGGATATCGATGCGGTGATCGCCAATACCCGCCGCTATTTGCTCAAGCAACACCCGGAACTGCGCGCCGAGCCCAAGCGTTTTTCCCTGGGCACCACTGAGGCCGGTGTGGCGATCTATCGTGTGCTGGGCCCGGACGAAAACGTGTTGCGCAGCCTGGCCGGCCAGATCGAAAAGGCCCTGCGTGAAGTGCCGGGCACGCTGGATGTGCGCAACGACTGGAGCATTCGCCTGACGCGTTACACCGTCGAGGTCGATCAGCAGAGTGCGCGCCGCGCCGGTGTCGACACCCAAGCCATCGGCCAGGCCTTGCAACTGCACTTCGGCGGCATTCAGGTTTCGGCATTGCAGGACAAACAAACCCGCGTCCCGCTGGTGGTGCGCGAGCCCGCGACGACAACCGAGGCCTCCCCCGATCTGCGCGGCATCCTGGTCTACCCGGCCGACGGCTCGCCCCCCGTGCCGTTGGCGGCCGTTGCCCGCATCGTCGCGGCCAGCGAACCCTCGACGCTGATGCGGCGCAATCAGGAACGCGCCATTACCGTGGTCGGGCATAACCCGTCGTTGACGGCGACGTCCATCGTCGAGCAACTCGCGCCGCAGGTGGCGGCACTGGCGCTGCCGCCGGGCTATCGCATTGAACTGGGCGGCGAGATCGAGGACTCGGCGGACGCCAACCAGGCGTTGCTGCAATACCTGCCCCACGCGCTGGTCGCCATGCTGTTGCTGTTTGTCTGGCAATTCAATTCGTTTCGCAAGTTGCTGATTGTGGTTTCCGCCATCCCCTTCGTCCTGATCGGCGTGGCCGTCGCGCTGCTGATCACTGGTTACCCGTTCGGGTTCATGGCCACGTTCGGCCTGCTGTCACTGGCAGGGATTATCGTGAACAACGCCGTGCTGTTGCTGGAACGTATCGAGGCCGAACTCCACGAGGGCCTGCCGGTTTACGAGGCGGTGGTGAACGCCGCCGTAAAGCGCCTGCGCCCCATCGTCATGACCAAACTGACCTGCATCATCGGGCTGGTGCCGCTGATGCTGTTTGCCGGGCCGCTGTGGGAAGGCATGGCGATCACGCTGATGGGCGGCCTGGCGCTCGGCACATTGGTCACGCTGGGGCTGATCCCGGTGCTGTACGTATTGCTGTTTACACCGCGTAAACACTCACATATCAAGGCGAGCACAGCATGATTTTTTCGTTGAAGGCAACGCGCAACCTCAAGCGCACAACCCGCGGGGCCGTGCTGCTCGGCGCGCTTTCGCTGAGTCTCGGTGCTCAAGCCTCCGCGTTCGTCCACCCAGGCCTGTTGCAGACCCAGCAAGACTTCCTGCGCATCCGCGAAAAACTGGCCAACCATAACCAGCCGTGGCTGGCCGGCTGGCAAAAATTGATCGCCAACCGGCATGCATCGCTGGCCTGGAACCCGAGCCCCGTCGCGGTGGTGTACCGGGGCGCGGATGGCCAACATCCGGAAAACTACGCCAGGTTATTCAACGACGCAGCCGCCGCGTACGCCTTGGCCCTGCGCTGGCAGCTGTCGGGCGACCCTGCGTATGCCGACAAAGCCGTCGCTTTGTTGAACCAGTGGTCCACCACCCTCACCGCCATTGAGGGCACTTCGGACCGATTTCTCGCCGCCGGTTTGTACGGATACCAGCTCGCCAATGCCGCCGAAATACTGCGCGGTTATCCAAAGTGGAAGGCGGCGGACTTACAGCAGTTCCAGCGCATGATGCTCACGGTCTTCTACCCGATGAACCATGATTTCCTGGCGCATCACAATAACGCGTTGGTCGACCACTATTGGGCCAACTGGGACCTGGCCAATATGAACGCGATGCTGGCCATCGGCGTACTGACCGACCGTCGCGATATCTATGATGAAGCGGTCAATTATTTCAAACATGGCGCCGGCAACGGTTCCATTGAACACGTGGTCTGGAAGCTCTACGGCAATGGCCTGGGCCAGGTCCAGGAAAGCGGGCGCGACCAGGCGCACACACTGCTCGACATCGCCTTGCTCGGTAGCTTCTGCCAAATGGCTTGGAACCAGGGCGATGACCTGTTCGGTTACCAGAACAACCGCGTGCTGCAAGGCGCCGAATACGTGGCCAAATACAACCTGGGCCAGGATGTGCCATTCACCACCTTCACCAACAGCGCGTTCAAGCAGACGACCATCTCGGCCGAGCATCGAGGTGAAATCCGTCCGATCTGGGAGCTGCTCTACAACCACTACGGGGTGCTTGAAGGCCTCAGCGCACCGAACGTGAAGGCCTTCGCGAACAAAGCCCAGGTGGAAGGCGGTGGCGGGGATTATGGTCCCAACAGCGGTGGCTACGACCAACTGGGGTACGGGACCTTGCTCTATTCGCTGGGGGAGTACGGCCTGTCAAACGCTGAACTGGTGCCGTAGCGATGCATCAACTGCCCCATGCGTCGGCTAAGGCCCCGTTCCCACCGTTGGAAGGCGGTGACTATCAGATCGGCGAATTGCTCACCACCCGCAACGCCAGCCCTTCATAGGCATCCAGCGTGATAGTGAATTCCCCCTGCGCAGTCAGGTCCCCTTCCACCCGCTCGTTGATAATGTCCACCACCATCCCCGCTGCAATATCCGGCAGGTTCACGGTTTCGGTGATCGGCGTGGCGCCGAAATTCAGCGCGGTGATTTGCGTGCCTCTGCCGGCCGGCAGTTCATGGACCATGATCAACAGGGCGGGGTTTTGCACATCCGGCACCAGCACCTGGCGGCTGGCGGCGATGTCGTAGGCGCGGCGCACCGCGAGGATTTTTTGCAGTTGCGCGGCAAACGACTCGGGGTCCTGCAACTGGCTGTTCAGGCTGCCGTACAGGCTTTTGGCGCGTGGCATCTGCCCGGCGGATAAGTGTGCGTCGGGGTTAAGGTCCACCAGGTCATAGGCGCCGCGATGAATCCAGCGGGTGTCGCCGTCCTGCATCAAATGCGCAACGTCCGCCGCCGCCAGTGGCAATGCCCCCACCAGGTCCCAGCCGGACAAGGCAAACACCCCCGGCTGCATGGCGTTGTACATCACCAGCAGCAGGTGGATCTGGCGGATCTGTTGAATGTCCGCCGGGGTAATCGCCTCCAGGTCGCGAATACCCAGCGCCGCGGTGATGATGCTGGCCGTGGTGCAGGACACGCCGTTGGTCACGAACTTGAGGTTGTACGGCGCATGTTCGCCGGTCAGGCGTTCATACATCTGCTCGCGGATGTGCTCGCGCAGAATGTTGCCGGGGAAGGTCTGCCCCTGGTACAGGAAGCTGTCATGGGCGTGCAGTGTCCAAAAGTGCACCAGTTCCAGGGTCAGCTCGTCGTGGTTCTGCAACGCATGGATCAGCGAGCCGGGGTCGATACCCTGGCGATGCATCTCGCGCAGCATCAAGCGCAGGAACTCCGCATCACCCATCAGCAGCGCATGTTGGTAGGCAGGCCGGGTGATGAAGTCATAGGACAGGTCGGCACCGCCATGGGACATCGAGGCGATGTCATCCACCGTGAGGTTCAACTCCTGGAAGCTGAAGCCGCCCGCCTTGCGAATAGCCCCGCCGAGCAACTGGTTCCCGGTGATCGACAATGGATGGCTCTCTGACCAGGCCGTGCCATCGAGCTTGCGCTCCACGCCGAGAAACCCGTTGGCATCCAGGCGCAGGATCTTCGCACCCATCACGTCGATGGCGTGCAGTGCGTCGCCGATGATCATTTGCTGCGCGGCAAACGTGGGGTCCAGCCAATTGAGCGACGGCTGGCCTTCCTTGAAGTAATGCAGATACACCCAGCGTCGCGGTTTTCCATCCGCGCCGATCACCACCTGGGTTGCGCTCCAATCGGTTTCCTTGACGCCCGGCTCGAAGAAGATCACCCGCTGCAACTGGCCGACGATGTAGTGCTTGTCGCGCAGCGCGTCCACCTGCAAGGGGCTGAGGTTCTGCGCGTCGCGGCCTTCGGCCACGTCGGGCAGCAGGTGCCAGTCTTCCTCACGGATTTCTACCATATGGTAAAGACCGGGGTAGTCTTCGTACGCCATCTCGGCCAGGCGGAAGTCCGCGCCCTTACCGGTGTGGGACGGAATCACATCGTCAATGATCACCGCGTTGTGCGCCGCCGCCATGCGCGTCAGCGCCTGCAACTGCGCCTCGGTGCCCAGTTGCGGGTCGATCTCGAAGCTGATGCGGTCGAAATTGCCGTCGATGGTCGGCGTATGCAGTGTGCCGTTGAGGCCACCGGACTTTTTCAGCGGGCCGTTATGAATGCCCTGGATACCGATTTTCGACAGGGTGTGCCACAGCGTTTCGTCCCCCAGCGCCTCCAGCACCGTGCCGCCCTCGCGGGTCACAATCGAGGCCGGGTACGCGGTAAACCACACCGAGGACAACGCCGAAGCGTCGCGCGGTCGCGTCTGCGCAAAGGGCTGTTGCCACAACCTGCCTTGCCCGGAGTAGAGCTTGGCGCGCTGGCGGGCTGCGTGCAGCATCGATTGTTCCACCAGCCAGTTCACATGGTTGTTGTCAGCCGCGGTCATAAGCTTGGTCCCTGTCGTTGTAAAAAATCGCTCGTAGACATATGAGGGGTACGCGGGCCATTCGTTGCATTGTTATGGCTCAGCTAAGCCAACCCCTGCGTCGCCTGGCGATACTGACGCGGAGTAAACCCGGTCGAGGCCTTGAACTGCCGGGTAAACGCGCTGTGGTCGGTATACCCGCACTGCAGCGCCACCTCGGTGATCGGCAGGTCGCCGTGCAGCAAGCGATGGGCATGGTCCAGCCGGACCTTCTGGATCATTTGCCGGGGGGTGAGGTGGAACACGCGCTTGCAGTAACGCTCCAGTTGCGCCACTGAAATACCGGCGATGCGCGTCAGTTCGCCGAGGGTGACGCGACGGTTGAAATGCATGCGGATGTGCTCGTCCACCGCCGCCAGGCGTTGATACGCGGGGTGGGTTTCGCTGGCCGATTGCAGGTCTACGGAAATCCCGGCCAAGCCGATGATGTGGCCTTGGTGGTTGTATAACGGCCATTTGCGGGTCAGGCACCAGCCGGGTTCCCGTGTGCCGTAGAGGTGCAGTTCCAACTGGTCTTCGAGCACCAAACCTTGCTGCAGCACGCGCCGGTCCTGCTCGGTATAACCCGGGCCCAGCGGCGCCGGGAACACGTCGGCGCTGGTCTTGCCCAGCAGCGGCTGCAACTGCTTGAGGCCGCAGCGTTGCACCAGGGTGCGGTTGGCGAGGACGTAACGCGCGTGTGTGTCCTTGATGAAAATGGCGGCGTTGGGGATCGCATCCAGCATCGGCAGCAACTGCGCCACGCCGGCCACCAACTGCTGGATGTCGTGCGGGCGGCTCGTCTCGCTGCCTTGGCAAAGGCCGGCAAATGCGCTGTGCATCATCACTGTGTAGCCCCTGCTGATCGCCTAGACGCGTAGCAGATTGCCCGATGCATGGCGGTGCTGTCGAGCGATGCGCACTGTGCTGAATTCGTCATCGATGTCGGCAAAAAACATCAATCGCGCCACCGCCCGCCCGTTCAGGATAGGACCACTGCCGCCTGGCCAGCGTCCCGCTACCCACCGTCTGGAGCCCGTTATGAAGCGACTGCATGTGATCGACTCCCACACCGGCGGCGAGCCCACGCGCCTGGTGATGGACGGTTTCCCCGCGCTCAGGGGCGCCACGCTCGCCGAGCAGCTCGACAACCTGCGCACCGAACACGACCAATGGCGCCGCGCCTGCCTGCTCGAACCGCGTGGCAACGAGGTACTGGTCGGCGCGTTGTACTGCGCGCCGGTGACGCCGGAGGCAACCTGCGGGGTGATTTTCTTCAACAACGCCGGTTACCTCGGCATGTGCGGCCACGGCACTATCGGCCTGATCGCGTCGTTGTACCACCTGGGACGCATCCAGCCGGGCGTACACGGCATCGACACCCCGGTGGGCCCGGTGGCGGCCACTTTGCACGAAGATGGCAGCGTGACCCTGCGCAATGTGCCCGCCTATCGCTATCGCCAACAGGTGCCGGTGCGGGTGCCGGGGCATGGCACGGTCCATGGCGATATCGCCTGGGGCGGGAACTGGTTCTTCCTGGTGTCCGAGCACGGCAAGGCGCTGGAGATGAGCAACGTCGACGCCCTCACCGACTACACCTGGGCGATGCTCAAGGCCCTGGAAGATCAGGGCATCGGTGGCGCGGACGGCGCGCTGATCGACCATATCGAACTGTTCGCCGACGACGCCCGCGCCGACAGCCGCAACTTCGTGATGTGCCCCGGCAAAGCCTACGACCGCTCACCGTGCGGCACCGGCACCAGCGCCAAACTGGCGTGCCTGGCCGCCGACGGCAAGCTCGTCGAAGGGCAGACCTGGAGACAGGCCAGCATCACCGGCAGCCAATTCGAAGGCCGGTTTGAGTGGGCGGGCGAGCGCGTCATTCCCCTGATTACCGGCCGCGCCTACATGACCGCCGACAGCACCCTGCTGATCGACGAGCAAGACCCTTTTGCCTGGGGCATCTGAGCCCCCTCCTTTGATTGAACGGAGCTGGAACCATGAGCGATAACATCTTCACCGGTTGTATCCCCGCGCTGATGACCCCGTGCACCACCGCGCGCCAACCGGACTTCGACGCACTGGTCGCCAAGGGCCGCGAGTTGGTCGATATCGGCATGAACGCCGTGGTGTATTGCGGTTCCATGGGCGACTGGCCGTTGCTCACCGAGGCCCAGCGCCAGGAAGGCGTGGCGCGTCTGGTGGCGGCCGGGGTGCCGACCATCGTCGGCACCGGCGCGGTGAACAGCCGTGAAGCGCAGGCCCATGCGGCCCACGCCGCCAAGGTTGGCGCACACGGCCTGATGGTGATTCCGCGCGTGCTGTCCCGGGGCGCCTCTGCAACCGCGCAAAAGGCCCACTTCTCGGCGATCCTCAAAGCCGCGCCCAAGCTGCCGGCCGTGATCTACAACAGCCCGTACTACGGCTTCGCCACCCGCGCCGATCTGTTCTTCGAGCTGCGTCGCGAACACCCCAACCTGATCGGCTTCAAAGAGTTCGGCGGCGGCGCCGACCTGCGATACGCCGCCGAACACATCACCTCCCAGGACGATAACGTGACCCTGATGGTCGGCGTCGACACCCAGGTGGTACACGGCTTCGTCAACTGCAACGCCACCGGCGCAATCACCGGCATCGGCAACGCGCTGCCACGGGAAGTGCTGCAACTGGTGGCCCTGAGCAAACAGGCGGCCAGGGGCGATGCCACTGCCCGGCGCCAGGCGCATGAGCTGGAGGCCGCGTTGGCGGTCTTGTCGTCCTTCGATGAAGGCGGTGACCTGGTGCTGTATTACAAACACTTGATGGTGCTCAACGGCGACACCGGCTACGACTTGCATTTCAATGCAACCGACGTGCTCAGCGACGCCCAGCGCCGCTATGCCGAAACCCAGTACGCGCTGTTCCGCCAGTGGTACGCCAACTGGTCGGCCGAACAGAACGTCGGCTGATTGTTTAGGCGCCGCTGTGCTGTTCACAGCGGCCAACTGTGTTTTTCCAGGACGCTCTCATGACTTTGACAGGCACGCTGTTGAGCGGTCGGCACTTGCTCTGCGGCCATCGCGACGGCCAGAGAGAGGTATAGGCCATGGCCGAAGATTTCGTCGTGGTCGGCGCCGGTATTATCGGGGTTGCCTGCGCCTTGCAGCTGGCGCGCCAAGGTCGGCGGGTGAAGGTGCTTGACGCGCAGGCGCCCGGCAGGGGCGCCTCCTATGGCAACGCCGGCCACCTGGCGACGGAACAGGTGTTTCCCATCGCCGACCTGTCGATCCTCAAGCGCTTGCCCGCCATGCTCACCGACCCCATGGGCCCTTTGCGCCTGGACTGGAAATACCTGCCTCGCGCCCTGCCCTGGTTTGTGCGGCTGTTGCTGAACCTGCGTGCGACGCAATACCAGCGCACCGTGGTGGGTATTCGCGCGTTGAACGAAGGCAGCCTCGGCGCCTGGCAGCGTTTGCTGGCCAGCATCCATCGTTCTGAACTGTTGCGCGAAGAGGGCTCGCTGCTGGTGTACGAACGGGCCGACTCGCGTCCCGCCCTCGACGCCTTGCAACAGCGGATGCGCCAACAAAATGTGGCGGTGGATTTCTGGCCCGCCGAGGCCATTCGCAAGGCCGTGCCGCAGTTAAGCGAGCAGGTCCTGGGCGGGCTGTTTTTTCCCGCGACGGGGCATTTTGTCGACCCTTACCACGTGCTATGCGAACTGGTGGAAGCGGCCAAGGCCAGCGGCGTGCAATTCGTCACGCGTCAGGTGCGCGATGCACGGGTTGACGCTGATGGCGTGGTGTTGACGACCGACCAGGGCACTCTCACCGCACGCCAGGTACTCATCGCCTGCGGCGCCCACTCGGCCCGACTCACCGCCTGCCTCACCGGCAAAAAAATCCCGCTGGACACCGAGCGCGGCTATCACTTGATGCTGCCCCACGAGCACCAGCGCCTGCCGTTTGCCGTCACCTCGCTGGAACGCAAATTCATCATGACCCCCATGACCGGCGGCCTGCGCCTGGCCGGCACGGTGGAATTCGCCGGCCTGGAGCGCCCGGCGAACATGGCCCGCGCCTGGCAGTTGCATCGGTTGAGCCAGGGGCTGTTTCGTGAGGAATTGAATGTGCGGGACGCAACGCCATGGATGGGGTTTCGGCCATCCCTGCCGGACTCGCTGCCGGTCATTGACCGGGTGTGTGACGCAAAAGTACTGCTCGCATTCGGTCATCAGCACTTGGGGTTGACGCAGGCGGCGGTGACGGCAGAAAGGATAGGGCAACTGGCGTGTGCCGGCGTTGGGCAAACAGATGTGCCGGCGCCAGGGCCGTATCGGCTGGATCGGTTTTGAAAGAGGTGGGCCTGCGCGCGACGCCTTAAAGCGTGGGCGCTTGCCCAGGGTGCGCGGACGCGCTCAATAGCGCGTCAGCAATGCCCTCGATTTCATCCTGCAGCCACAGTTTGTTTGTCCAATCAGCAGGGATAGCTTGAGCACCGTAGTAAGCGCCCGCCAATTGCCCCACGATTGCCGCAGTGGTATCGGCGTCATCCCCAAGGTTTGCCGCGCCGAGCACTGCCTCGGCAAAACTGTCAGTGTGGTGGAAACACCACAACGCTGCCTCCAAGGACGCGACTGCATACCCTGTTCCAGTGATCTCGGTTGTCGACTTGCTGCGATATTCGCCATGCGCTATGGCGATGACTTTGGGCGCGGACAATCCTGCGCTGGATAAGCGCAACACGTCATCCTTTGGCTCGCCGCGCAGCGCGTTGCTGATCGCCTGCGCAAGTACCAGGCAGCACTCAAGCGCCTCTTGCGCCGCGTGGGTAGTTCGCGAACTCTGGAGGGTGTAGGCACGAATATTTTCCGGGTCTGGAAAGTAAAACAACACGACGGGGGCCAGACGCATCATCGAACCATTACCGGCCGAACGCGGGTCCGTTGAGCCTGCAAACGGGTCGCCGGTGGTCTCAAATGTCGCCAGCGCCTGGCGAACCGTCATGCCGATATCAAAGCAATCGCCGGTGGAACTCAGGTATCCCCACTTCCACCAGTTCAGGTAGCGGCCCATCTGGTCCCGCGGGTCAAAACCTTTTTTGTGCAGCAGACTTTCCGCCAGGCACAGCGCCATCGAGGTGTCGTCCGTCCACTGGCCGGGCTTGAGGTTGAACGGCCCTCCTCCGACCATATCGGTAAGCGGAGTGAATGTGCCACGAGGCATGAACTCGACGGTGGTACCGACGGCATCGCCGCAGGCCAGGCCCAGCAGGCAGCCGCGATAAAGATCCGAAAGCGTAAGAGACATGTGTCTTCCTTGAAAAGGCCATGCTGGAGTGCATGGATCAACCAGCACTTTACTTGACCAACCGCTTCTCTTTGGAGGGGCGATATCCGAAGTACGAGCTATAGCACTTGCTGAAATGACTCGGCGACACGAACCCGCACGCCACCAGCACTTCCACCTGCGAGAGCTCGGTGTGCTGCAACAACCGGCGGGCCTCGGTGACGCGTAACTCCATGTAGTAGCGCTGCGGCGTGGTGCCCAATTGCTCCTTGAACAAGCGCTCCAACTGGCGGCGCGAGCGACCGGCGTAGACGGCGAGTTGGTCCAGCTCCAGGGGTTCCTCCAGGTTGGAATCCATCAATTTCACCACTTCACGCAGGGGCGCGCTGACACTGACGTTTTCGGTGGGTTTGATGCGCCGGTAGCGCGATTCTTCGAAGGCCAGGATATCTTCGATGCCTTCGACGAGGGCTTTACCGTGCAGACCCTTGATCCAGTCCAGCGCCATATGGAACGCACCGGAAGGGCTTGAAGCGGTCAGGCGGTCGCGGTCGATCACGTAGGGTTCGCTGGTCACATGGGTGGCCTTGGACACTTCGGCCAATGCCGGACGGTGTTCCGGGTGGATGGCGCAGCGGTAATCCTGCAACAGCCCGGCGCGGCCGAGGAACCAGGCGCCGTTCCACAACCCCGCCAGGTGGATACCCTGTTCGGCAGCGCTGCGCAGCAGTTGGATGAAGCCTTCGCCGGCCTTGAGTTCGGTGCGGAACCCGCCACAGATCACCAGCAAGTCCACTTCATGCAGCGCATCGGCATCCAGGCGTGCATCGGGGCGAATGACCAGGCCCAGGTCGCTGATCACTTCACCCTCGTCGCAACCGTAGGTGCGCGAGGCGAAAAGCTCGGGGCGCAGCAGGTTGGCGGTGACCAGCGTGTCGAGGGTCTGGGTAAAGGCCGGCAGGGAAAAGTGTTCGAGCAACAGGAAGCCGACGCGGCTGACCGACGCCGGCTGCGAGGTTTCATTGAGGTAGCGCAGGTTCTTGCCCTTCATGCCACCGCTGAATTGACGTCTTTCCATCGAGGGTTGGCCCACTTTTATTGTTGATGCGATGGGCGTCATCTTAGGGGCAAATGCATTGGCTGTCTCACGCCCTGATCTCGACAAACGCACAACCGGCCAAAGCCCGCAGCAGAACGGTGGGAAGCGCATCTGATATGGTTTTTTAGTTGTTATCTGCGCCTGTATCGAAATGCCGCGCGGGTGGACAATGGCCACATCCCCCCTTCCTTCCCCTTCGGAGGCCGTATGACCAAGATGGCAATATTCCTGTTCGGCTTTTTGGTGTTGACCATCGGCATCGGCTTGCTGGCGACCATCTCGCCGGTCTGACCGTTAGTTGGCAAACACCATCGGATACAGCGACAACACCAGCAACCCGGCCATCGCCCCATTGAACACCCTTAGCCGGCGCGGTTCGCTCAGCACATTGCGCAAGCCGCTGCCACAGCCTGCCCACACGCACACACTGGGCAGGTTCACCACGGCAAAAACCAGGGCGATAACCAGCACGTTGGTGACATAGCCCTCAGCGGGCGTATAGGTGGTAATCGCTCCCAACGCCATGATCCAGGCCTTGGGGTTCACCCACTGGAACGCAGCCGCGCCCAGGAACGTCATGGGTTTTGCGTGTTCATCGTGGCTGTCGGACAGCGCCCCCGCCGTGGCGATCTTCCACGCCAGGTAAAGCAGATACGCCGCGCCGACGTAGCGCAACAGCGTATAGGCCCAAGGGAACACCTTGAACACTTCTCCCAACCCCAGGCCGACCGAAATCACCAGCAGCATGAACCCGATACTGATCCCCAGCGCATGAGGCATCGAGCGGCGGAACCCGAAGTTCACCCCCGAAGCCAACAGCATGGTGTTATTGGGGCCGGGCGTGATCGAAGACACGAAGGCGAACAGCACGAAGGCTGAGAGCAGGCTGGTAGACATGAACATGAGGCGGCACCCAAACGCTGTGAGAGGCCTGCGACAGTAGTGGGTTAAGCCGCCCGATGCCCCGTACAGCCAGGGTCGAATCCAGCCATACACTTCTCGTTCAAATAATTGCGAGGCTTTCACGAAGCTTTCACAGACGAGCGCCTAGGGTGAACCCAGCTCCTAGTGAACATCCCCTTTAGCCCGCGCTCCCCAACGCGGGCTTTTCTTTGCCCGGATTAATCGCAGGCTAAAAGCACGCACCGCCGTGCCCCTCCCCAGCGGCCAATGGCCTGAACATCCCCAGCGGAGCCGTAGATGAAAAAGTTGATACAAGGCCTCGACGGCCCCAGAACCGCGCAACAGGCGTTGTTTTACGATCTGGAAGATGCGGCGGCGATTGTCGGATGGGCGGTGGTAGAGCTGACAGCGATGCCGACTGCGGGCAGCCCGCCGTCAACGGCAGCGACCCTGGCGAAGATATGTGCGCTGCTGACGGCTCAACAGGAAAAGCTTGATCGGTACGCGGCTGAAGCCAAATCTCAGCGCATCATCCGGTCTGAGGGGGATGGTTGATCCATGACCGGCCATTTTCGATGAGCCATAAAAAAACCCGTAGAGGTTAATCTACGGGGTGGATCTGGTTCCCAGCCCAGTTGTTGTCAATGGGGACGGCGCCGTTATCGAGGTGGCGGGACAGCGCTGGCCAGTGTTTCAAGCTATTATCGAGCGCCCTGCTGATAACCGAACCTTCGGGCACGGCATCACGCTGGGCGCTCATCCAGGCATGCGACCTATCCATTACCGGCACGGCTTTTCTTGCTGGGCAATAGGACCGGACGAGCCGGCAACGTGGAACTGTGTTTGCGCGTTTTCGGTTCGCTCAGCTGGGATCTACGAACTGCAAGATTACTGATCGGAAAAAAGACCAATGCTAGGGAAAGTCAGCAGTAAACATCTCGTCTGGGGCGCGGTCGCGCTCTGCGCAACCCTTCTGTCCGGGTGCGCTACATCACGCTACGACGGTAAGCACGCACCGGACCCGAGTAAGGCGATCATCATGGGTGCGATTGGTGAGAGCTTTCCGATGATGCAGCCCCATGGGCTGGTGGTTGAAATCGACCAACAGGGAGCACCCGGTACCGCAATACGGCTGACGACGCTGGGCAATGAAGATGATCAGCCATCACCCTCTGTGCTGGGCCATTACTTCATGTATGAAGTGCCGCCTGGAGAGTATGAGTACACGCAGTGGCATTACGTGTATTACGCCGGAAAATCGATGCCGCGCCCTGTGCCTGCGGTTTTCTCGGTGAAGGCCGGGGAAACTCTCTATATCGGCGATCTGCGCGCCGATGCCCTGCGCTTTTGCCTGTCCAACGTGAACAACGCCGAGGACACGGTGCAGGCGCTCAAGCGCAAGTACCCGATGCTCAAGGACCGCAACATCGTGAATCTGACGCCGAAGAGCGGTTTTGCGCCTTGGCCGAGTTCTGATGCCACTGACTTCGGTAAAGGGCTGTGCAAGATCTGAATCCGGTAACGGTGACAGTCATCGAACCCGACGCCCATTGATCCACGTTCAAGGAATTTCATGCCATGAAGCGCTGTACGCTACTCTGGGTCGGCCTGTTCGCCGCCCTGGCCTCACTGACCGGCTGCATCGGCGGTCCGGACCTCAAAGGCCAACCGTTCTTCACATCACCGGCTGAACCCCGTGCGGATGAGGCCACGGTGTACTTCTATCGCACCTCGGCCAGCATCGGTAATGGGGTGGCCCCGACCATTCAGGTCGATGGCCGCGCCATCGGCAGCTTGCCTTCCGGTAGTTTTTTCAAGGCCGGCATTCCCGCCGGCAAGCACAGCGTCGCCTCCACCTCGCCCCCCATCATCAGCGGTATGGTTAACAAGCGTTTCGATATCACCGTCGAAAATGGAAAGGTGTATTACATCGCCGATCAACTCAGCACCGTCGACTTCACGGATGGGCAGACCTTGGGTGAAGTCGACGGCCGTCGTTTCAGTGGAACAATGTTTTACTCGCGCTACGCGCTTGTGCCTGCCGAGGAAGCGTTGCGTTCCATCAAGTGGTGCCAGGAGTTGCCGGGAACTGCACCGTAACTACGACTTTTTCAACAGAATCGGACGTTAGTGGATGCTCAAGCCCCTTACTCTTGAGCACAATGCTACGTCCAATCGAGGGGCGCCATTCCGATAAAGGCGTCCCAAATTTCCAAACAAAAAAGACAGGGTTGCGAAAGCGATGACCAAATCCCAGACAATAAAAAACCCCGTAGACGTTAATCTACGGGGTTTCTAAGAGTGGAGGCCGAGGTCGGAATCGAACCGGCGTAGGCGGATTTGCAATCCGTTAACCGGCCCCTATTTCATTGGGCCTTTAGACTCAAGTGCCCGTATTTACTGGCTCTGTGGAACTCATGCTGTATATCCATGCAGGGATATATGGGACATCCAGTGTCCCAGGATTGTCCCACCCTTACAGACGCCCTATCGATTTACCTACTAGTCCTTCTCGGCCACTACGTAAACGATGTCACTCGGCAACAGGCGCAAGACCGGAATGGCGCAGGCTACCGCGCAATAGATGACGATCGTTGAGAGCTTCCCAAGGTTGCCGGCGCATGAAATTCTGGCGTACAGGCCAGGCAGTCCAAGCGTAGGAAGCGTTCCAGATTTCACCGCGGTGAATCTGTTTTTGGCCAAAAGATCAGAAAGGTTTTTTGGGTTGAAGTAGTGAACATGTGGCGATGGGAGGCCTTTCTGCCAAAGCCTTTCGAAGTAGCTGTACTTGCCGATGCGGCAAAATGCCCTGGCGATTTTATAGAAAATACCGTCACTGCTGGGCAGGTTCAGAACAAGCAAGCCTCCGCTATTCAGTCGGCTATGGCACTCGGAAAGCACCTTGACGATGTCGGGGATATGCTCAATCACGTCATTGAACACAATCACATCGAACATCTCACCGTCTTTCAAGGCGTCAGGGAAATAACCTTTGCGAACAGGGAGCCCGCGCGCATGAGTCGCCTTGAATACGACTTCATCAGGCTCAACGCCCAATGATTCAAACTTATGCATTGCCGCTTCAACAAACCAGCCGTGGGCGCACCCAACATCTACCAGCTTGCCGCCGCCGGGCTTAAGCGCTGAAATTACGCCAAGTAGTTTATTGAAATTCCCGACGCGAATATCGCGCAGGCCGGTCTCTCTGACTGTTTCATTAACAAGTTTGTGCGGAGACACCTCATTAATAACAGGCTCCAGATCGCCCTTTTCATAGTTACAACTATGGCAAGTAAAGTGCCATGCCTGAACACCAACTGATAGCTTCCCTCTACATACTGGGCAGACATTATTATTCATGTAAGTCCTTGATATCCATATTGGTGATCCCGGGGCAGCATACTACAGAGCGTTTTCGCTTCCAATCAGACGCCCATCCGGCCAGCCAAGGGTCAAGAATTTTGATGCAAAGGCCCGCCAGCGAGTGTCCACTGATGGGCCCGTACCACTACGCAGCTCGGAATGAGATTCCGTCGAGAGATACGTAAGAGTTGCTGCCTGCCTGAACAATCACGGCACCACCAGCGTTTACAATGACGAACCCGAATAAGTTATTGGATACGCACGCAAAATTGGAGTCGCCGGCCGGCCGGAATCCAGTCGTCAGGAGAAACGCAGCAGTGCCTACAGTGCCTGACTTTATAGAGCCGCGAAGCCGCACAATTCCATTTGTGTCCTTGTAATAACCGGTGGGGCTGAATCCGCCACCAGCGAAATCAAATGCGGTTGAGATAGCCGTAGATGTATATCTTCAACAGGATCGAGGGGTGGTAAGCGGGACGGCCTGTGTCAGCCGGAATAGCACCGTCAAAACCCAAGGAAACCAGGTTGAGTTCGTCGACAAAAACGTCGACTACGCGCACCGGATTGGTATCGCTGACGTCGTCGTCGAGGCTCTCGGGAAGTAAGATGCCTTGGCCTCGATGTTCACCTTGGATAAAGCGCTTCATGGGCGATCCCTGCGATGAAATCCTCAGAAATCATAGCAAGGGTTCGCGAAGGTGTTTTTACACACTCTGGGCCGTTAGTAGACGCTCAGGCTTCTTAGCCTCGAGCACAATCCCACGCCCAATCGGGGAGAGGCATACCGATAACGGCGTCTTAAATTTCCCGAAAAAAGGTAGGGATGCGGAAGCGATCCGAAAAATTGCGAAAGCGATGACCAAATCCCAGACAATAAAAAACCCCGTAGACGTTAATCTACGGGGTTTCTAAGAGTGGAGGCCGAGGTCGGAATCGAACCGGCGTAGGCGGATTTGCAATCCGCTGCATAACCATTTTGCTACTCGGC
>Ga0308160_10001549_pt1 | contig 31751 bp, 22 predicted proteins | sample PhyFR1_FD_201036 | JGI IMG/M metagenome (GOLD analysis project Ga0308160, IMG submission 201036) | Phyllosphere microbial communities from UC Gill Tract Community Farm, Albany, California, United States - DLSLF.R1 | ecosystem: Host-associated > Plants > Phyllosphere > Unclassified | place: USA... | reverse complement strand
GATTTCGCTTACTTCTTGGGCGATGTCCTCTGCCGGCGTGCGGTATTTAGCCGCCTTGGTAATGATCTGAGCTGCGTGGGCCCGTGGGAACGTTGATGCAAGCTGGGCTACTTCGGTGGGGGTAAGGGACATGTCTTTCTTCTCGATCCAATATGCATATAGGAATGGGTAAAGCGTAACGACAGCTCTGCGATGGAAAGGGACGAATCCTCTTCCGCCCGGTCGCACCCAGGTAAAACATTGCATATGGATCAACCAGATAAACCTCTCCGTGGAGCTGATCACGAGAGGTTCAGGTAGACAAGAAAGCTTGAAGGGGAAGGGGCAGTCTATTGATGTGCCGAGATGGCGAGGAGATTGCGCGTGGCGATTGGAAGAGGGGCGCATCTTCTGCTCGGTCTAACTCAAGCCATGCATTGCACTGGGCTTACGGCTAAACGCTTCGAAAGCGAATTCGAAAGGTCAGGTTGAGCCAGAAAAGATCTTAGGAAAGATGGGCGGACTACGGGTGTGTCCAAGGTTCGATGCTACGAACTTATCTCTGTGTAGGGCGGAAGCTGGTTGCGATAGATGGCAAACGCGAACAAGGCGCGAGGAGGGCGTGCGGCGGCCTATACGACGAGTAACGGGCCGGTCCGCTTGTCCGGCACCCTAGCAGGGGAGCCATTCTACTGAGAAAATTTTAAGCATGTTCACAAAGCATCGAGGCCACGAGCTCGTTGAAAAGCGGAGTGATCCGATGAAGCGCGATACAGTTTTTTGATGATTTGGCAAGCGAGTCGCCAGTTGGGAAAACAATGCCGCATAGCGACCGTTGCATTTTAAATCAGGTTGTTTCATTACCGCAAGTATTCTTTTCAATTTCGCACATGAGGCCTGCATACGAAACGGAAATTAAGTTATTTTGTTGCAAATTATGAAACGCATAACTTGGCCTAAGGGGGAAGTCAGTAGATTGTCGAAGCATGGGTGGCGTTCTCACTTCGGATTCACCTAGCTCCTTCCTCCACAAAAAATACCAGCTTCGGCTCGGCGCAAACACACGGCCAATTAACATGAACTACTCGCACCGTCGGAACGCCGATCTGACGAAAAAACAATGTTAGCGCCAAGTTGACCTGTCCATTGCCAGGTAGCGCCACTCAGTGAAGGCCACTTGAAAGTTCAGACCTAGTGATTGAAAGTCGGGAAATCGGTGCCGGGAGGCACCTGCGTGTCGTCAAATTGCCGGTCGGGGCGATACGTAACTGTAGTCTTGGGCTTGGGCTTTGCCTTGGCGTTGTTTGACCATGCGTCGGACATGGTCGTATTGATCGCTGGTGGTCGGATACCGTATGGCGATTGAATTTGGGGGCGATAAATGAATCAGCAACAGCAGAACGCCGCGCAACATCAGCATGTGATGCGCGCTAACGAATGGTCAGGTTTCACATCGCTTGATCTCGAGCGGCGAACGCATGTCGATACCGCATGTGCTGCTTATCATTTGGGGCGGAAGCCGCAGACATTGCCAGTATGGGCATCTTCTGAAAATGGACCTCTTCGACCAGTTCGTGTGAACGGTCGACTGGCCTGGCCGGTAGCGGATATCCGTCGAGTTCTTCGCACTTGAGCACAAGCGCCGCCTCAGCACTGCCTTGAGCCGCAAATCCGAAAGTTTGATGATGTGTGCGACATCTTGAGGGGAGGGGGCCTAACGGAAGTTAGCTAAGCGGCGCAATGCTAAGGCAGGAAGGTCCTCCACCGATGCTCAAGCGCAGGACTGCTCGGCCGCTTTTTTGGGTCAAGTGGTAGCCTAAGTGCTTGACCGTGTATATCTCTGTAACTTGAATCGCGCAGGGTCCCAGCAAGCACGACTTTAAGCGTTTTTGGGCAGATCGACAGGAGTCCCAAGTCGAAAAGTGTGTGAATGTCAGCCCTGAGCAGCAGGCCATTGCTAACGTGTTGAGTGCTCGGCCCCTTATAGCCGATCAGGTGCGCAGCTTCCAGCGCATCAACGGCATCACATCCAGTGACGGCGCAGCGGCCGGCATAGGCGTTCAGTAGCGCGCGCCTGAACTGTGCTTGGCCGCGGCGCTGCACCACTTCTTGCAGCACTCGCGCGCGTCCGTCATCGACGTATGGATCCGAAAAATAGCTGGTTTGTTCGAGTTCGCCTCCCAACTGGGCTAGTTGTCCAGCCTGCACCGCTTCAGCCGTTAGCGCTGGGTCGCCTGTGCCTGACGCTGCGATATACGAGAGCGTAGCACGGACGAACTCCACACTCTGGAGGCTGTCAGCGTACCAAACAGGAGAGATGCCGGGAAAGCCTGGGATCATCCGTGGGACCTCGAACTTGCGTGCTCCCTCGGTAAGCAGAACACAGCTGTCGGCCGGCGCACTTATCCAGTAACCTCTAATCCCGTTTTCTGCCTGGAGTGCAGTCTGCTTTTCGAAACTCTGAAAGCGCCGGAAGATGGTCGCGTGCTCATACCAACCTACCACCTTCCTAAGCTTTTCAACCGGATTTGTGGCGGTCCAAACGATAGTAACTCCGCCGAGTTCATCCTGTCCGCCGGTCGCGCCCATACGCTCCAGGTTGATCTCGCCCTCTTGATAGCGGCCACCACGCTCTTTGCCGACTTGCACGTAACCATAATTTCGCCCGCGCACTCGTGCAAAATTGCATACCTCGTGTCCCGTCTTCTGGGCCGCCACGTAACTGCCCCCGCCACGCAGCTGGTCATTTGGTGTCTGACCCTGGTACCGCTTCATCCACCCGATGTGACAGAATAGTATTGTCATTTTGGCCTTCGTTTCTTATGTGTTGCCATGAATAGGTGACCGCAAACGACGTCGACAGTGGGGCAGTGCGGCCAAGCGACGGCAGCAGACGCATGGCGAAGAGTTCACAGCGGTATGAGCGTCGTCGTCGTCGACCTTGCCGTCACAAATGTCTCATGCCGGCTTTTACTAGGCGTTCGTATATTGAACCAAACCAAGGCAATTCGTGCCCGTTGGATGGGCTAAGGTATCGTTGCGCCCTGCTGTGTGCGTACAGTGCTCGCTCAACATTCAAATGCTGGCGCGCCAGCCGACAATGTGTAGGTAAACATGATTCGCTAACTAGTTGCCTTCAGTGCCACGAACTGTTGTGTTGGCCCTTCTGACCGAAGTTCCAGCTCAGAACTATGGCACACAACATACGCCAGCGGAGATTCAAAGGTAAAGGGATACAAAACGGGGGTGGACTGTAGCGTTGCTAGGCCGACGGCGCGGCCCTGATAACGCAGCGCCGCTTCGATGAGCCATGATATTTTTATCGTATCTGCGACAGATGTAGATGCTAGGCGAGCGAGGCGCTTTCCTGCTTCCACGCGTTGAATTGCTCCCCAATTAGCTTGAGTTTGCAATACCGCCTGTGTGGCCCGCTTGGTAATCTCTCGTTCTCCGTACACTTCACTCATCCGCCGATGGATCTCTGCAACTGAACAATCTCCTTGGATTGAAGTCAGCCGGCCAGTAAACTCAGCGACTTTTCCGAAGTAGGGATACGTTGCCAAGGCTGCTCCCCATGCAAAGCAGGTCGCATCCTGTTGGGTGGAGTCCCCCTCAGTGAAAAGGTTGATACCGCGGTCAATGAATTCGCTCAAGTCGGAGCGCGGATCCAGTACCAGGGCATTTAGCTTTGTGCGCGTCTTGATCTTGGCCTCTTTGCCAAGGCCTGCGGCGTCAAGCAGTCCGTTAAGATCGTCCATACTGGTTATCCGGTTTCGCACGCGTAGCGCGGCGGCCACCCAATCGATCTGGATGAATCGATCGAAACCGATTTGAGGGGATGTCGAAATCATGTATTACTCACAAAACTCACTCTGACGAACGGCACCAAGAGCTCTTCGATTGAAATACCACCGTGGACGACCGCCTGCTCTCCTTGAAGTGTAAAAGCAGTTCGTTTGCCAGCAAATAAGGTTAAAAAGTCCGCCGGTAACCCAGCGATATCGAGGCGGTAGGTGGTGGATGTACTGGCCGCTGATTCTGCAGCGAGCGCTTCACTTCGATAGGTCCGTACCCGTTCGCCCTTTAACTCGGCTGCGACCCCTTGCTTGGGGCGGCCATGTCCAATGGCATCCACGTTGCCGTGGTCTGCCGTTAAGTAAACATTGTAGCCATTGCTGAGAAGCAGATGCAGCAAGCGTTCAACGAAACCAGTGTCCAGCCAGCTAGCGATTTGCGCAGCCACACCGCGTTTGCCGAGCACGGCGCCGTGGACGATCTCGTCGACGGTGTCGATTACCAAGCCGGCCACCTTTACATTTGGATTGTTCAGTGCGACTGCCAAACCTTCAAGGTGGTCGTTGCGCTGTATTCCTTTCCGGTAGATGACCTCGTTATTGCGCAGACCCTGATCCTGCCAAAAGCGAGCCCATTGGATGGGCTCCGAGCCGGTTGACTCAATCGAGTGGGCAAATTCGCGTGGGCGCATTCCCGAGAAGATGGCTTGGCGTGAGACGGAGGTCAGCGTGGGAGCCCATGCAAAGCAAACACCTTCGTCGAATCCCAGGTCCGGCGCACGCTTGGCTAATGCCTCGCGAATCAGCACCCATTGGTCGATCGCCAATCCGTCAAATACCAGTAGGGCAATTCGCTCCTGGCCGGAGTCGCGGCGCATCGACAGATATCGTGGAATATGGTGAACCATGACCGGCGCCTTTGCTGCTGACAGCGACGGCAGATCTGCATAGTGCTTGCGTACCCATTGTTGCAGCGATTCGTCCGCCGCCGCCTGTAACTCGCCCATGGCAGTTTCAAGCCCCTGTGCACGTGCGGAGTCCAGCGAATGGAAGCGTGCGATCAGTTCGCCGAGCTTGCGCGCCGCGCTCATCCAATCGCGGAAGGATGATCCCAAACCAGGTAATGTTTGACGCAGCCCCTTGATACCTTCATCCACGAGGTTGCGCAGGGTTAGGGGGTCTCGCACAATGCCGACCTTCGCCCAATCGGGGACACTTGGCTGCCCGCCTGTCACCGACAAGGGGTGTAGCAGACCTTCCAGGAACATCGAGTCTACGATGGCCCTGACGTCCGGATGCTCAAACGGAATCTCGGCTTTGCCCGCAAAATCGACCGCCAGAGACTCTCCGATGCGAGTGCCGGTGATACCTCGAGCTGACAAATAGTGGTACCACGCGTCCTGCACCACACGCAGCAAAGTCGCCTTTGACACAAACATCGCTTCCAGAGGCAATGCTTTGAATGCAGGGACGTCACTGAGTACCTCTGCCACGTGATCAGCCAGCACTGGTGGTAGCGCAGCATCCCGATAGTGCAGTCGCAACAGCTCGCGCCAAAGGTCCTCCGACCGGCTTATCAGGTGTGGGCTGAGCTTGAAGATGTGCGTCAGTACGAATTCCTTGGTTGCCGATTCACCTAAGGTCTGCGTCGCGTATCGGGCCTGTGAGGTATAGAGCACGTCGTAGTGCTCAAGGGGAATCTGCCGGATCACAGAGTAGCTGAGCTTAGGGAATAGATCAGCCAGGCTCAGGCTGACACGCCGTGCACGCCTCAGGTAGTCCCACGGCAATTCGCCTGTGGTCATACTGCGCAGCTGAAGGATAAGTGCCTTCGCCGGGCCATCATCCCCGCGGTCCCACGTAGCTCTATATCGGGTTTCGTACTCGGCACGAAAGGCCACGGAATCCTCGAAAGGCAACAGGTCAAAACCCCGCTCTCTCAAGCCAGCGAGGAGCCGCTCATCAAGCAACACCCCATCCGGATCCGCGGCAATCCACAACCGTGACAGGTCAGAAATAAACTCTTTTAGGATACGATCGACCCAAGCGCTCATGCATGGCCCTCCGTTCCCTCGACTGCGTTAAAACGAAGCATGAGCACCGCGTTTAAGTCCGGAATGCAGCCGGCAGCATCGTCCAATGCTGCCAGGCGCGCATCATGCTCGGCGCTTAGACGTTTGCGGCGATGTTCGCGCACCGCAGGCAGACCAATACGGCCAATCGCTTGCTGTCTGGACTCGAAAGCATAGCGCGCGCGTTCGCGCTCCTCATTCAATCGGGCACGGTGCTCATCAAGTAAACTCGCAAACAGGCGCTCGCCCTGAGCCATTGCAACGCTACGAGACGATGCGTGCCACTCCGCCGAGTTCGCGATCGTATGCGAGCTACTTCCCCAGCATTGCACCTTTTCTGTGAGTAGCAGATCCCATACTCGCTTCGCAGTTGGCATGAATGCGCGTCCCTCGTCGTTTATGAAAACTGGCAAGAAGCGCCGGCGGATAAAACCGGAGGCCACCAGGCTAATCTCCCATAGCGACCAGACCCCTTGCACGCCGCTCGGAAGACCATCCACCTGAACGTTGGGCAGTGGCTGCCCCGCCACCCAGCGCGGCAGTTCACTGATCAGGGCGCGTGCGCGCGGATCTTCTAGCGTGATCCATTCCAGGTCAGGCCATTCCTCCGCCGTTCGTGCATCGAAACAGGCCCGCGCCGTTTCGCTGCCATCGCCCCAGGTGATTTTCCAAGCATTTCCCTCGCGGATCGCCGCGCCACCGCGTGCAGGCAAGCCTGCCGTCACGGAGCGCTCCAACCAGAACTGGGCTGGGTGATCTCGCCACTTACGGACATCATCCGGCTCCAGCACATGGCCATCGCTCAACAGAGCGTTAGTCTTTTGTGCATTGACCACTTTCTCTCGTACCTGGTCGATAACAGCATCGCACTCTTGCTCAACCGATTTCGGATCCTGTAAGCCGTGTGCGAACAATTCATCGAACAAGGGCTCTGCTTCGATCGAATTCATCACGTCCGATGTCTTGTCCACACCAAATTCTTCCGCAATGATGGCCAACTTCTCTTCCAGAACCTGCCGGACTCGATGCTCGACGGTGTCTTCCAGCACAAAATTAATGGCGCGAACCACATGTCGCTGGCCGATGCGGTCCACGCGGCCGATGCGCTGTTCCAGGCGCATTGGGTTCCAAGGCATATCGAAGTTTACGATGACGTGGCAGAACTGCAGGTTCAGGCCCTCGCCACCGGCATCCGTGGAGATGAGTACGCGCACGTCACGAGAGAAAGCTTTCTGCGCATTGGTTCGGGCATCGAGATCCATGCTTCCATTAAGCAGCGTCACTGAGAAGCCCCGGTTTTCCAAAAAACTCGCCAGCATAGCCTGCGTCGGCACGAACTCCGTGAACACCAGAACCTTCAGCGCTGGGTCGTTCTCTTCCTGCTGTAGTTTGTAGATAAGCTCAAGCAACGCCTCGGCCTTGGCATCCGTGCCTTCCGCTTCAGTCTCGCGTGCCAGGTCGAGCAATAACTCGACCTCGGCCTTCTCCTTTGCCCAGCCAGTCATCTGGACTGCGATATCGGCCTGAGCTTGACCGTCCATCTCGGCCCACTCGTCCCAGTCCGCCGTCTCAAAGAGATCCGGTTGGGGTTGCGGCGCATTGAGTAGAGCTAAGCGCTTTTCCAGCGTGACACGGATGGCAGCTGTGCTCGAAGTGACCAAGCGTTGCATCAGAATCATCAGGAACCCGATATGGCGCTGCTTGGCGGTCAATGCTTGGTTGTATCCATGACGTACATAGTCGGTTACCGCTAGGTACAGGCGCTGTTGCGCGGCGTGCCACTGCTGCCACGCCACGGGAAACAGTCGCGTCATACGTGGCTTGAACAGCGGCTCGCCATCAGCGTTGATAGCTGTGTGCTTCTCGCTACGAATGACGAATGGACGTACTCGATCGCGACTCACACTGGCTTCGTCTGGGAAAGCATCGCGGTCGAGTAATTGCATCAAGCGCAGGAACTGATCGGTCTTACCTTGATGCGGCGTGGCAGAAAGCAGCAGGAGGTAGGGTGAGGCTCCCGCCAGCGCGGCCCCCAGCTTATACCGCGCCACTTGCTCAGTGCTGCCCCCCATACGGTGGGATTCGTCGATGATAACGAGGTCCCAGCCGGCCGAAATGAGGTCTTCGAAGCGCTCGCGGTTGTACTGATTGAGCTGTTCCGGATTCCAGCCGCGTCGACTCTCAATTGGTTTAACCGAGTCAAGCGAGACGATGACCTGATCGTGCATGCGCCAGAGATTCTCTTGATCGTTGCGCCAAGGCCGGAACGCCGCCAGCTCAGCCGGGTCGATGTACTTGAGCTTCTCGTTGAAGTGCTGCTGCATTTCTGCTTGCCACTGGCGCACCAAACCTTTTGGTGCCACCACCAAGATGCGCTGAGCCATGCCGCGCAGCTTCAACTCACGCAACACCAAACCGGCTTCGATCGTCTTGCCCAGCCCCACCTCGTCCGCCAACAGATAGCGCACGCGGTGGCTGGTCATGGCGCGGTTAAGCGCGTAGAGCTGGTGTGGCAAGGGTACTACGCTGGACTGGATAGGGGCCAGCAGCAGATCGTCCTCCTGCGCGTCGAGCAGCTTGGCCGCCGCCGAGATGTGGAGAATGTGCTCAATCGACGGCGCCACGCTAGCTAGGGGCATTAGCCCAGAAGCGCGGACGCGAACCACCGCATCTTTGGCCGGTAGCCAGACCCGGTAGAGCTGCTCACCCCATATCTCTTGTCGGTCTATTACCTGGCAGGGTGCCGCGTAATCCTGGTGCCAGCACCAGTCGCTTACGTCGTAGGCGACTGGTGGCCCGGCAGTCGTTAGTGGCGTTCCAGCCATCAAGAGCCTGCATCAGCACGCGTCAGGGCCTGATCGTACCAGAGTAGCAACTTCTCATCCTCTTGCAGCGCTTCTTCGGGAATCTTCTGGGCCACGTTGATGATGGTTTGGTAGTCCTTGTTGCCCCATGCGGATTTGAAGCCGGAACGCAGCACCTCCAGTCGGAATTCCTTGAGCTTGCGACCGGTAGTGCTAACGTACACCTCGAATTCCTTTAGTAAAGCCTTCTCGCGCTTCTTTTCCAAGTCCTGCCCCTTGTTTGGATCAGGTACATACCAGCGGTCCTGTGCCTTGGCCACCAGCCGGGGATCGGCTTTATCCAGTCCCCTCAGGTCCTTATGGTTAGTAGAGAGGTAACTGTGGATCTGGCTCGGTACATTGCCGGTGCCGTCGTACTTCAGAAAGTTGTTTTCCAGCAGCGCGGCTAGCTCAGGCTTAGCTTCGTGCTTCTTCCAACCCGCGCCGAGCTGGGTAATGAACTCAGGGTGGATTTCTTGGTAAGTGGAAGGGCGGTCTTTCAGGACGTCGGCAAGCCAGTCAATCGCGCTGCGTTCGTCGCTGACAAAAAGTTCCATCTGCGGCGCCTGCGTCACTTGAGCCCGCTTTTTGTCGTAAATAGCAACTTGGTCGGACAGGAAAGCCATGCCATCGCGTTCCGGGAAGCGACTGCGCAAACCATTCAGGAACTCGTCGCTAGACAGCGGTACGGGCGCATCGTGACGGACAAACCACGCGATTAGACGGTCGTAAATACGTCGTGGGTCACGCTCGACAATGAATTCGAGCGCGCCATCCCTCACCTTCGTGACCGAAAGCTGTCCTAGGTGGGTCTGTACGAAGTCCCAAGCGGATTCCGGCGTAGCGCCGTGTTGGACAAAGCGCTGTTCCAGATCGCTGTTGGGTTTGTAGGCTGAAATCACCAAATCTTGCTTTACAGCTGTGGTCGATGTCACTTGACGATAGCTGCCTTGCACCTTGTCTAGGGCCGTCACCTCGGCCACTACGAAACCGGCCTGCTGCAGAGCCACTTGGATGGCGTTCCACACCGCAGCTTTGCTGTTGGAGAAGACCACTGTCATCCAACGTCCTGGCTTTAGCACGCGGTGGTACTCCGCGAAACAGCGCTGCATCAGGTGCTGATACTCCGGTAGCGCTTTGTTCTTGAATCGGTCGATGATCGCTTCGGGCTGTGCGTCGGTTGTCACACCGTGCCAAGACTCGACAAGGAAGTTCAGGTCAGCGTAGTAGATGTTCTCGCCGAAAGGAGGATCAGTGAAAACGTAGTCAATAGAAGCATCAGGTAGCGGCAAATGTGCAGCTGTACCTGTATTGATGACGGCGCCAGCAGGTGCTGCCTGGTACTCTCTGAATGCCTTTGCCAATCGACCTAATTTACCGCTGAGATTGTAGGAAGGACTACACTCTGCATGCTGTGACGCGACGTAATAGACGCCATTCAGCGCACGGTTCACTTGTGAGAAGTGCGAGGGGCTGTATCGATTGAGAAGAGAGAATCCCCAAATGGCCTGCTCAACCATAAATAGTAGGAAAGCCCGCGTTCGTGGGTCGGGGTGAAGGCGCGCCTTTTCCCAAAGCTTGCCCATGGCGTGAGCTGCGCGGGGCAGGAAGAAATGGTGGACATGCGTGAATCCCTTTGGGGCTATCCGTGACCCGTGGTACATATCCTCGATAGGAAAGCGATTCGTTGGGAGCGCTTGCGGTAGCGGCAGCGCTTCGATCCTGGCGATCATAGCCAAATCCTGAGCGTCGGGTGCCTTCTCATAGCGAGTTGTACCGGCCGTGTAGGCAATCAACGACGGCTTGAACTTGACGCGTTGCCAAGCTTTGCCAGTGACCGGATCGACTCGCGTCTCTAGCACCCTCTCTAACCGATCCTTGTTCAGTTGTGCACTGCAGTGCGGGCATGGGAAGGTGTCCCGCACCCGCTTGCTCTCGTCTTCAAGTGCCTCGTCGAGAAAGTTGATCGTGCCGGCGCATTCGGGGCAGGTGAATATCTCACTCCAGACCGTGTACGCGATGCGTCCTTTGGTTTTGCCATCGGTGTGCAGTGTTTCGTACATCCACCCAATTTCCTGGTCAATTACCTTGAGCAGCTGATTGCCAGCCTCTGCGAAGGCTTCGACATCGAACGGGATGTTGTAGTTGGCACTGATGAAAGTTGCAGCGGGAGAAAGGTCATTGAGCACCACACGACGGGCGCCCCATTCTGGCGCGGCGCGACCTTCTTTCTTTCGGGCCATCTCGATCTGGTGTCGGTAGATTGGCGGTGCCGTGCCGCACCATTGCGCGGCTACTCCTGTCATGCCTGAACCCGCGAAGCCGTCGAGCACTATGTCGCCTGGCGATGTGTAATGAAGGATTGATGGCACGATGGCCAAATGTGGCACCTTGGTATGGTACGAGTGTGCCTTGTAGATGGCGTCGGTCTTGCCTACGGACACGTCGATTGCCAGCGGCTCGCGGCTATACTTGTCCTGTGGATCGTAGGGTTTGCCATTGTGCTTGACGAAGTCCGCCAGCCACGGGTTGGAGCATGCGGTGTAGTATGGCGGATCAGACATAGCGAGAATGGCATCGTCCGATCCTTTAGGAAAGCCGTCTTGTTTGCGAAAGCACGGATCCTTGAGCTTCTCTGCCAGCAGTCTTAGGAAATGTTCGCGGCGCGCCTGGTCGCTAGGGAACTTAAGCCCCAAGCACTCGACGGGACCATCGATTTTTGCAGAGTGTAGGTTTAGGCTTTCGTTATTATTCATGGTTTTCAGCTCGATTCATTTTAGCTTGTTTCTGCGCCCAAAGTTCCTTGAGCTTGATGCCGACTTCGGTCAATACATAGCGTTGTATGGATGACCTTGGTTTATCGGGAACAGTCATTCGTAGCACATTTCCCGTCAGCAGCGGTTCCACATGGTGGCTTGTGAAGTGCGCTCGTTGACTGTATCCTGTATGCGCCATCAGTTCCGACATTGACCGTGGAGTGTCGGCAAAGCTAACAATCTGCCACTGCACCTCGGTCAACCGAACAAGTGACCGAACATGTTCAGAACCTGTCGACGCAACTTGTTCGGTGACTTGTTCAGTGCCATCGCTATCAGAGGAAGTAGCAGCAAGCTTTTGAATTTCAAGGACTTCTGCTGGTGCGTCTTGGCTGAGTTGAGCTCGCAAATGGGCAGCCAGCTGGTACTGATGACCCATGCCGTCTGTAGGTTCGATGATTACTTGCACGGTCAACCTCTGAGCAAGCGCGGCTGCGTCAACGCCATTTAGCCCGGTGAGCGCTTTGATATCGGCCAAGTCAATACGTCCTTGACGAATTATGTAGGCAAACACCGCCGCCTCTTGCTCAGACAGTCTGGCGCCTAAGCTGGCCTGGGCTAGCAGCTGAGCATCAGTTACCAGTTTTTCCTTGGGAAGAGTCAAACGGAAAGATTTTTCCGCCTTGTCGTTTTCAATAACAGGCGGCACATTGCCCAGTCGACGCCAACTTGCAAAGATCGCCCCTACACCCGATCCAGCTTGGTCAGATAGGCCAATACGCCGGAATAGGGCCACAATGCTAGGGTTGCGGACCGGCTTTTCACCCGGATCCATCAGCTGTTCACGAGATGAGAACGCATCGCCAGGATTGAAGAATTCCGACTGGTTGCGAAAGAAAACAATCGTCGGCCACCGAGATTGGTCACCGAAGTCCTGATGGATAAGCAGATTGATGGCCGCTTCGCGGAAGGACACATAGTCTGGAGGATCTTCATTTTGTCGCAAACTGCCCGGATCGATGGAGAACGGGTGCTCGACGTGACGACCGTAAAAGCCGATCATTGACTGCCACGTTTTCAAGAGGTTCTCTTCTGGAACAGGGGTCATGCGGTCCGTCCAGCGTACGTCTGCTGAATATGCTGCCTTGATCTCGCGATAGACCTGAAAGTCCACGATGGGGCGATTCAGAATCTGGCGGAATGCAGCGTCGCTACCGAAAACCAAAATGCCAGCCCGTGTGGGTACCAGATGTCGCCTTTGTTCAATTACGCAGGCCATCTGGTGCAGGAAGTCGATGTCAGAAAGCTGTTCGTAACGGCCTGGATTTCGCTCAGCGTGACGCTGCCGGTACCACCGCACGGTAGCTTCATCGAAACAACGTTCGACGCTAATGTCAGGCAGAGGCTGACTGTCAAAACGGGTTTCCGACGCGTCTCGCATGAAGCGTATTAGCTCGTCACCTGTGCATTGGTCGTCACGCCCCCCGCGGCGGATGTATGCCTTCTTGGGGTTGCCATCGAGATAGACAGGCTTCTCGTTCCTTTGGGCTTCAGGAACGTAGAAAACCATGACTTTGCCATCCTCAAAGTCATGTAGCTGACGGTCGATAGCCAGAAACACACTAATCTTGTTGCGGTCTCGGACTTGCCCTAGGAACTCATTCTGGACCCTATCCACGTCGGTGACCCCAGAGATCGTAAAAGTTCCATTTGCCTCCTTGACTCCGAATACGAGGTAACCGCCAGACGTGTTCGCAAATGCGCTGACCGTGGACAACGCGTCTTTAGGTACTGCCCATCCCGCTTCCTTAAACTCAATGTCATCCCATTCGCTGGATTGAAGACGCCTTAATAGTTCGTCGCGATTCATGTTCACTCCACGACGAACCGCAGTTTGGTAACGTCTTTACCCTTGCTGTGTTCGCGCAGGAAGGACTCGAAGCGTTCACGCAGCTCTTCGGGCTTGGCCGGTGATCCCCCACGTAGCAGCGCTGCCTTGATGTCGTCCCCAGTGAGGCGCACCTTCTCTAGGCCGGATAGCGCATCTTGCACCGCACTGATGAAGTCCGGCGGCACAGGATCCGGCAGCTTCTTCGATGTAAGAAACTGCTTGATGAACTCTCGCGCAGATGTCTTCAGGAGGTCAAAATTTGCCTGAATGGTCGGGTCCTCAAGGTTGTCCAGCAGGGTTTGTTGCCAACCTTCGCGCAGATGGTCCAGCTCATCGTCGAGTGCCTTGAGCACGTTGGTCGCCGGTAGGAAGTCGCTTTGCTCATTGGCCGGGCGGAAATGGCAGTGTGGGCAGTACGGACTGGCAGTAAGGTCGGAATCAACCAAGGATGCACAGCTCTTGAGCTTGTCCAGTTTATCGTCAAAGGCTGTGAGTTGGCTCGTGGGCATTAGTGAGATACTGGCAAGGGCTCGCATGGAAACCAGACGTGAATCTTTGCGTAGTGCCGTCTTTGTCTTGTCCTCAGCCACGCCCAGCCGTGCTTTGCTGTGCTGGGCGATATAGGCGGTCAAATACTCCTTCTTGAGTTGCTCGAGTGCCTTGCGGTATTCGGCGGCGTGCTGCACGCTGCGGTCCGTACCTAATCTTTCCAGTACGTCTTTGCGAGTGATTTGGGCATGCTTCATCCAGGGGTGGTCCGAAGGGAGTACTAGCTCGGCTGATGAGAGGTAGCCAGCAGTAGCTCCGAGTTCGGCGACAAGCTCCTGCAAACGCTCAACGGACGCCAGCACCTCTAGGTTCTTCTTCTGGGCGTCGATGTCGCCCGAACCGATACGCAGGTTCTTCAACTTGCCGACCGTGTTGTAGGGGGCAAGACCTTCAGTAAAGGCTTTGAGTTGCTCCAGCCGCTGACGCCAGTCTCGCGTCTCATCATCGGTGAGAAGCGGTTTGCCCCAGAAGCTGAGTCTCACTTGCAGATCGGTGCCGGCAGTCAGGACGCGACCGACCAATTTGGCCACGGCATCTAACAGCTGCTTGACGGGCTCTTCGCTGCCTTGGGTGGCAAGTTGGGCTAGCCCAGGTGACAGGCCCAGCAACTCGAACAGCGAGCGTAGTACGGTGACATTGATCTCCTTCGGAGCCTCGACGTGCTTGAAGGACTTCAATTCATCCAAGCTCCGCTCGGCTAGCTGGACAATCTTGCCAGAGTCGATCTTGTCGCCGGTTACAGCCAGTACGACATCGCCGGAATAAATCAGGCTACCTAAAACGGCGACAAGGAGATCCGGCTCCAAACGGTATTTAATTGGGTGGAAGTATTCGACGTCGGCTGCTCCGCTCAAGAGCTCACTACGGTTGAGCACTTGGCCATGTCCCTTTACCTTTAGACGCGCGAGCACTTCCTGTGCGTAGCGGGACTTGCTCGGCTCGATCCGATCGCCATCAAGCATTTCCAGTGCGTCCAGGATCGCCGTAGCGTCTTTGGTGCGCGTGCCACCAGCTAGCGCCTTCAGAGCGTTGCCGATCAGTTGCTTACGGTTGGACTCCGTGACCAACACGGAAAACACCGGATAGCCCGGAGCGATGTCGGAAAAGTGCTGATTGAGTGCAAGGCCGGCGATGACGTTGACAATGTCGCGGAAGTTGGCACGCTCGTCGGCGCCGAGACGCAGTTTGTCGCGGACCGAAATGCCTTTAGTCCACTCCTGCAGCGTCTTGGTCTTACCTTGGTAGGTGACCTCGTAAGCGCTCATCTGCTTGTCTTGTAACCATTTGCTCATCTCGCGCAACGTAGCGTTGACCTTGTCGAGATAGATAGTCTTGGCGCCACCGCTGGCATTGGACGCTAGCTCTTGGGCAGCGGCGTAGAACGACAGGTGCCGCCTGATCACTTCGTCCCGTTCCTTTAGCCGGAAGAAGACTTCATCAGCTTTACTCTCGTCGCGGAAACGCGGTGGTTCGAACGGTTGGACAAAGTAAACGTAGAAGTCGCGCTCTGGCTGCGCGGTTGGTCGGTCGTTGGGCGCGCCGAAGAACAAGTAGCCGTTGCGATCGACTCGGTGCTCTTGCCACTCAATCTGGTACTGCCAGATCTGGTGACCGGTGATATAGGTGCTCTCGTCGGTGCGTTCCATCAACTGCTTGATGGCACTGTAATAGGCGCGGTCCAGTGCGTCGTCAGACAGCGCCTCGGCACGCTTTTCAATCTGCGCGTCATAGTCCACGTCCTTCTTGAGGTCGAGGTAGTACTGCTCCGTGTCGGGCGCCTTGGAGATGAACTGACCATTGACGGTCTTCGTGATCTCGCGCAGGGTGGTCTGCACGGCCGTAAGCAGGTCGTCGGCCGGGTCCCCACCCATGCCGTCGATGCCAGATTGGTACAGGCACAACGTGTCCCGCAACTCAATGGCTGTTGGCCCGACCGGCACGTAAATGTCCCCGCCAGTGGTCAGACGGTGAACGGACAGGCCGTTGACGACACGTTCTGCCATTGCCTTATAAGGGGGGCGGGTGAAGGCCTTCTGGACACGCTCGGCCAGAACCTCGTGTACCTTCAGGACGGGACCAATACTGGGATCGGATCGCAGCACCGAGTTGGAGGTAACGGTTTCCCAGAACTTGTCGTAGCCGATCAGCCCTGGTCGATCTTCCGGGACGTCTGTGTTAAGCAGCTCTTGGATCTGGTCGCGCAGGGTGACCAAGGCGCCGCGCTTTTCGGTGAACACGAGGCGCTCGAAGGTGCCGATATACTCGGGGTGAACTGGGAACAGGCGCACATATTCGTCCATGCGTTCGTTCATTACACTGTAGAACTTGGCGAACCTGGAGAGGTAGGCGCGGATGTAGTTCTGCTGATCAGCCGTCTTCTTGAGCAGGCGTTCGGCCACTACGAAGCTGACGTCCTGTCGAGCTAGCAACACCTGAGTGAAGCGATCTTTTACGCGACGGAGGCTGTCAGCTACATGTTGGAAGCGGGAACTGTCGAAGACGGCTTCCTGAACACCGGCCACGAAGCGGAAGCGCAGATGCTTGGTTACTTCACCGATCTCGCGCAGGAAGGACAAGTCCAGCACAAGGTCGTGGTCCTTGCGGGAACGCAAGTACTCCAGAAACTCGTCGACCACGAGTAGGACACCATGATTGGGATGAACCTCGGCGAAGGCAGCCATCATTTCCTCGATGGCCGCCTTGTTGTTCACTACTTTGTCGGCTGGGGGAAAGGAGTAGCTGACGCCGTGTTTCTCCAGAAAGAGTTCAAGTTGCTGGGTGATAATGTCCCGAAGGGACATCTGGCTAGAGATCTCGATGCGGTGCACCTTGAACTTGCCGGCGATTGCCGTAGCCGCCTCTGCCACCTTGGGGTGTCGGATCATGGTCTGATAGGCGGCATCCTCGGCTACCAGCGAGATCACTGACATCAAGTGTGACTTACCGGTGCCATAGTTACCAACCACCAGAAGCCCCTTATGGTCGACCGACTCGTCGAACGATAGCTGCGGAATGATGAGATTGGCAATGCGCTCGGCCATATCGTCCGAAATGACGTAGGTAGAAACAAGTTTCTTTGCCTCGTCAGGCCGGTCGGCGTCGAGCAACTGGATGACCGATTCGATCGGTTCGAATTGAATTAAGTCGCCGTAGCGCATGCGTTTCCCTCTTCAGGTTACTGAATTTCTAATGGCACCAGACCGTCGATGCCGTAGTCTTGGTGTTCTGGATGTCCCATTTCGGCGTAAGTCAGTCGCCCCGCGCGCAGTTGGCCTGGCCAAACCGCAATGACTCGCCGTGCTCGAGCGATCTGTTTCAGCAGATCGAGCGGATTCAGTCGTAAGCTACGGTCGAACAGCAGCTCAAGGTTGTCTAGCAGCACCAATCCATTGACCGCGTGCTTGTCAACAAGGTCGCGCAGCTCTTCAGGAACTGCCAGTGCACGCTGTTTGACCGGAAGTGCGGCCAATCTCGCCCCCAATACACTACCAATGTTGAGCACTTCAGCGCTGCGACGCTGAGCCAGTGCGTGCAACAAGGGGGACTTTTTCGTCCCTTCCACTGCAATTAGCAGCACCAACTTACTGTGCAATGCTTTGACCTCGTCAACAATGCGATCCAGTTGTTCGACCACTCCCAACCTCCTCAGTCTGTGCCGTCTTCAAGCCGCTGTTGGTCAGGAGATCGGTATCCCGGGGCTAGCAAAGCGTTCTTCACCCCGTAAATCGCCAAGTGGTCCTTGAGCCATAGCCGGTACTCGGGCCCACGCAGGTTATGGTCGGGCGAGCAGTCGACGTTCCACTTGCGCAGGACATATCCAGCAGTTGCAGCGCGGAGTTTCATCTGAAGCACTCCATTGCGCATGCCATAGTCCATTTCTGTAACTTCTGGGCGCGGCTGGTCAGGATGAGGGACCAATTCAAGCTCGACGATGCGCGTCCACTGGATATCTTGGTCTGCATTTTCGTGTGCACTGACCGGAGCATCCTTCAAGACGACCGGATCTTGAATCCGCGTCAGCACAAAGTCCCGGAACTCATCGGATTTACGGTCGAATGCTCGGATGTGCCAGCGTAGGCCGGTGTCCAGTAAGGCACAGGGAACGATCTCGCGTTCACTGACGCCGCTTTCGACCGAGTGATACTTAATCTGCAGCGGGCATTTTTGGCTGATCGCTCGCGTGACGGTCGCTAAGGTCATCAGGTTAGGCTGTCCCAGCTTACTCGGCATATCACAAGTGATGCCAGTTTGAGAACGAGTCGGCTCCCCGTCCCCGAAGCCATCGGCTAACCATGTCAGCACGCGCTCGGCGGGGAATTCAAATAGTGGAGAAAATCCTGGCCCGACGACGTAGGCTTTGGATTTACTGTCGTACTCGATGTTCGACGGGGCCAGCTCTTTGTAAAGACCGAGATCTCGCGTAGCCGCGGCCGTCTGAATCCCAAAACGTGTTGCTAAGTCTTGTCGGCGAATGTCTCCTACAAACCAGAGTCGTAGTTCGACGTATGCCATGCGGTCGCGCTGAGCGTGTCCAAGTTCCAGCAGTCGATTGGCAGCAGTCTTCAAGCGTCTTTGTACAAAAAGTTTATTTCTCGAAAGTATAAGAGATCGATTGTTGTGTGTCGATGGGATCTTTTTAACTTGCTACCAGCATCAAAAGTATGACTATGCTGTTTGCATGCGTCTGAGCCCCAATTGATCGCTGCGAATTGTTCCATTTGCAATTTTTCAAGCTGGGTTACACAGAGGTCACACAGGAAGGGGTCGAATTTAGCTGCTCTGTTGTTCGTTCTGCTTTTCTGCTCCGCAGTGTCCCGCCAACGTTCCAACGAGCGCCACCTACAGCATCACGTAGTAGTGCCGTTGTCGCACCGTTTTAGAACTCATTGCCTTGGCCGCTTGTCACAGTTGCTACGCCCGCCTGAAATAACGCAGCAACTTTGTCTTCCCAATGATCGCCTCGTAGCTCTTGGCATAGGCGGTACGGGGGAGGTGTTCGATTAGCCAAGTATGAGCTTGCTCAATTGCACGGCGCGCTCGCTCGTGATCATTGTGTCCGAATGAAAGTTGCGCTGCGCCTGCATGATGAACGGCAGTTCGCGTCGACGCGATGCATGCCGCTGCGAACAACGCGAGACACAGCGCAAGTTGCGTTGTCGACGGGTCGCGGCTCACTATCTGCGGCTCGGCCACGAACAGGTTGAGAAGGTGGAAAACGGACGCCTTATTTCGTACGTCATCTGGCAAAATCGAATGTAGTACGTCCGGTAGTGGTAACCGCGACAGTGTATCCAATGGGTCTCCCTGGTGCATGAAAGCCGGAAAAATCCACCTATCGCTAAAGTACCAATACTCGTCGTCCCCCAACTCGTCCAGTAGCGATATCAGATTTTGGAGCGAGCTACTGCCGTGAACAACCGGACCGAACAGGATCAACCAGAGCAGACGTAAGCGCCGTTTTTCGGACATATTCTCGATTTCGACCAGGCGGCTTCGCCGCAGAACGGTTTCGAGCCCATCGCGGAATGGTCCGACTTGAATCAGTTGGATTACGCCAAGCTCGACTAATACGCATGTCAGTTCGCGCGCATCGTCGTACCACCTCAGCCAGGCCTTTGCCTCCGACATAGCAGGCATCCTTCGTAGCATTTCCGCAATAAGGGCGAGCCCTGCTGTTGCTAGTGCCGAGACATCACCATCCACCGCAGCACGCTTACCGATGTAACGTTCCTGGCGCTGGATCACGGCCTCGCCCCAGAAGAATGACTTCGATGAGCTTTGCGGGAGGGCTTGAACGGCGGTCTCAAACTGCTTGATGCGTGTTGTAAGATCCCACACTATTCGGCTTTCGTACGACGGCGAGGGTTCCCAATTGCCATCGTCACCCTCTGGCGGCGGCGGCACTGGGCCAGCATCTCCGCCGTCCCCTCCGTCGCCTGCGGCGCCGCTGACATACGCGCGACGCAGGAATTCCGATACCTGCTCGGGAGTTGCGAACGACGCTTCGATCTGGCCTTTTTCGTCAATGTACAGACCCGGCTCGAACGTCCCACGGCATGCCGACAAAGCCACAGCCGTGTTTACCATCGGCTCCGGCTGGAAATGAGGCGGACCGAAAAATAGGGCAGGAGCGTGTTCTGGTGGTAGGCCATGCTCCGCATCCCGCTCCTCACGCCACAGCGCGATCGCCATCCCAGCACGGATGTCGATCGATTCAAACCGCCACTGCTTACCATCCGTGTTTATGGTACTCATCAAGTTTTGATCCTTCCATGATGGCCAACGATACGCACCGGCACCCCCAAAGAGCGCAAGGCGATCTCGGCAACCGCTCGACGCCGGGACCACAGCATGGATTCCAGCCTAGGGACGGGACGGCGTGAAGCCAAGCGCGCCGCGGTCAACGCGTCCTCGGAGATGTCGTGCGCAGAAAGACGAGCCTCTTGCAGGTCGTGCGCATTGAAGGAGCCGCCCTTGAGCACCTCGATATAGTCTTCATCGCTGCAGACGGCCTGGCTGATGTGTCCCGTGGACCAGCGGCGCGCAACCAGCGGTAATGTAGTCAAAGCCTTGGCGGCCACGATATGCCGGAGATCGTCTTCCCACGACCCGCTCCAGGAACGGGCGATGGCATGACGCGCAGCATCCTGCTTCAACTTGCCAGTTCTTGCGACCTGTTCCTTCACGGGTGAACGAACGAGTTCATACGAGTTGCGGTCAAGGACCACGCATGTGCCCGCATAATCGCGCTGCAGGACCAAACACACGTCACCATAGAAGCGCACCCCACTGCCGTTAACATCAACCGCACCAAAATACGTCTCCGCAACGCTCGCGCCCTTTGGCAGCGGAAGGCTTTCGTCGACCAGCTTTCGACGCGCACTGACGTGTTTGTCATTCCCGCTTGTGACCGACTCGGCAGCCAGGTCATAACAATTCTTATACGCGTTTGCTCTACGATCTTTAGTAGCTTCGCAAAAGCCGGGAACATGAACAGATGACATATTGAAGGTAATTCGCGCCCCAGCCGATGGATGCGCCTCGCTCGCGTCCGGCCCTCTGCCGTCTACAGTGCGGTACACTGCGTCACAATTGGCCGACAGGTAGTGCGCGCCTGATCTGTTTTCCCGTGCAAGCCGGATAGATAGACGGCGTATCCGATCGGCCCAACTGACTGCAGTGGGCGCAACGATTATCTTCTTTTCGTAGCGTTTCTTCTTTTTCATTTTTTCCCTTGACTAGTGACTTGCGCGGCCTTGGCTTGAAGGCTAACCTCCGGCGATGAGGCCGGCTCACTCGGCCGCTTGCCGTCGACGTTCGCTGCGGCAAATGCCGCGACGCTGATCACACCGATGGCGAAGCCGCCGAACTGGCAGCACATGGCCCAGCGACGCCAACGGTTAATTACCTCCCGCTCGCGTTTGCCGAGACTTCGTCCGTCGTTGGGCGCGCGCTCGTCACGATGTTTGTGGTCATAATCCCGATAAGTCATGTAATACCGATCCCAGCCATACATGTGGACCATGCCGCCGACCATCGACACAGCCAGCCCGAACCAGCCCAGCCACATCGCTTTTGACCAGAGCACCTGCTTGAGGTCCGGGCGGAACGTAACGGTGAACGCTAATAGCGCCGCTGATAACGTCATTAGCAGCTTGATCAGCTCAAGTCGATAGGAGTTGGCAAAGGCAATGTCGCGGTGGAGCGCGTCGATAGTCGGAACTGGCACGATCGGTAACGCAGGAGTAGGGGTTGTCATGGCACAGGATCTTCCTCAAATTTTCTCTGAGGATACGACACAAGAACACCAGCAAAAAATCTAACAACTTATTTATTACGAAATGTTGCTCAGTTGCCACGACGAGCGACAAGCTGTGGGCAACTCGAGCGTATCGATGGGTATTGCGAGGGATAAGATGATTTGTGCTAGCAGTTCGGTGCAAACTTCGTCGAAAAACAGGGCCGCGTCATCGTTGGAGAGCGCGCCTCGGCCCCGGCTAGGGAGTGTGCGGCAGGAGCAAGAGTCGAATTTCTTTTTTGACACTGTCGACGTTATTCCTTCGCCGAAACAAGTGTATGCTGTCATCTTGTCAGATAACAATTGTTTTGGCTGCGATCTTCATCCGCAGCCCTTGGCTCCCATATTCTCAGCTTCCAATGTCGACCCAGCATATCTCAGTGCCGCCAGTTAATCATCTTCGCCCGTTTGTGATCGCGTCCGTTCTCACCGGCGCCTTGGCTTGGTTGTTCGACTTCAGCATTTGGGGCGGAGTGTTCACGTTCCTGCCCATGTGGTTCGTGGCTTATATCATTGTCAACGCCAACGTTCATGCGGCGGAGGAGGCGGTAAAGAAGGCCGACCTCGACCGCCGCTTAGGTATCAATGAAAAGACTAGCAGACAGGGTGTGACGACTCTGCGATGCGTGTATCAGGGCGGGCATAAGGGTTTCCAGGCAAGCGCGCAGGTCACTGTCGCTCTGTTTGGCGACCGACTCAGAGTCTGCAACCTCGAGGGGCAGCGCATGATTCAGTTCAATGTTGGATATGAAGACATTTTCAACTTTGAAGTGATTACGCCGGACCACCCCTATGTTATGAATCTCAATGTCGCTGGCGTTTTGACTAATGCGATCGCGGCCGGCGAAGCGAACGCTAAGCGATCCGCGGTTGTCGAATTCACGGATCAGATCGGAATCAGTCACTCGGTCTTGCTCAACCAGTTCCAGAAGAGCACTCCCGAAGACTTTGTTAGCGCTGTTTACAGGAAAAAGCTGCATCATAAGGTTGGCAGGTCGACGCCGCCGGAGGCGGCGCCTCAGCTTGCCGGCTATCGCAGCGGGGCAGGTCCGGCCGATGATGAGGTGTCGTCAGAGCGAAAGAGCCACTACGTATATCCCAACACAGTTGTTCGGAAAGCGCCAGTGCTCATCGTCGAGCAGCGCGCGAGTGAAAAGAAATAATTAAGGTCACACGGATCAGCTCATGAATTCCTCCCTGTTAGGAATGCTTTTACGGGTCAAGCTTCCGCAAACCAGTCCGCAATTCCCACCCATCCAACAGACAACGAGAACGCACATGGACGACGATTTACAAACGATGATTACGCAAATTGTGAGCGATCACAATGTTGACAGTGACGACGCAGAAAAAATTGCTTCGGCAATCATGCTTCGCCTACCGGGCGCGAGCAAGCTTGCCGACATGAAGGCTCGTCTAGAAATTCTCTTCCAATACGAGAGGAATTATTTGGAGCTGGTCAAGGAGTTCAAAGAGGAGATCAAGTTCGCCGGCTCGATCCAAGAGGACCTGCGCAAGGAGCGCGCCAAATTCTTTTCCGACACCCTTAAAGAGGTCTCGTCGACCTTAAAAGAGTCCCAGGTCGAACCCGGCGTAGCAGCGGCATGGCTCAAAGACTTGGTCGGCAGCTACACCAAAAGCTTGGATTTGAGCAGTGGACTGATCGAAGAGCAGGCGATTGACACGATCGGCAAGATCCGCGACGACGCCCGTGGCGTCGCTAAAGGCATCGAAGCCGCAGCAAACTCCTGACAGACGTGGAACAGGAATCGCTCGTTTCGACCCTTAGCTTGCTACGGCAGGGGAGGTCCAGACTCGCGTCGCGGTTCACTTCGCGCGATGTGGAGCTGTTTAGCGACATGTTTCGATTCGAGCGCAGTCCTGCGTTAATGGCGTTGGCCATCGACCGGTTCAACGTGTCGTGGATCTCTGAGCAATATGAGCTTCTCGACACAGTCGATAGCGCGGCCACTCCTGCTGCGGAGTTGGCTTTCAAAGCTTGCGTCCTCGCGTTGCTCGATCGTATCGAGCAGGGGCGGGAAGGCGACCTCTCCGCAGAGTGGGCGTTGGTGAAGAATTTAATCGGCGAGAAAAAAGCGCTGCTCGCTGCCCAGTTCGATTTTTCAAAAAAGGACGATTTGAACTACAAGAAGCTCGTCTTTTCGAAGCACCGCGAGGCGGCGCTATTTGAGAGAATTTTTGCGCAGGAGACGGAGAAATAAATGGGTTTTTTTAGCCAAATATCAAAGCTTGGCAGCCTCCTTGCCAAGCCATTAGAAGCGCTTGCTGATTACGTGAGCGAGCCTCTCCGCGACTGGGAGCACGACCGCGCGGAAGCGTCGAAGGCGGCGAGCCATGCGCATAGCAAGGACCTTGAGCATAGCCGTATCAAGGCCGAGTCCGACGCGCGCATTCGCGAGAAAGAGTCGGAGGCGAATTTGGTGACCACCACCAAACGGCTCGAGCGAGAGATCGAGGAGTGGGTAAAAGATCAAGAGATCGCCCGCTTTGAGCGCGTGACAGAAGCCGTCATGCGATATCGCCAGCAGTTCGTGGACATGAACAACAACGCGATTAGGGCGATTGGCGAAATGCAGATCGAGCTGCGGCGTCGGGCGCACGACCTAGTCGAGGAAAAGACGCGCCGGTATCTCACGCTGCAGTCCGAAGCGATCAGTGAGGCGATGACAGACCTGGCCCGGATCGAAGAAAAGTTCGGTGACAATCCAGTGGCCAAGCAAATGCTTGAGAAAGCGGTTGAGCACAAGCTTACGATGATCATTGACGGGGCAGGCAACCTCATCCATGAGCTCACTGTCGACTTAAAACAGCTGAGCGAGAGCATTACTCGTCTAGCTGACCGGGGCGAGGAATTCGTCTCGGTCCATCTCCAGCAATTTCATACGCGTCAGCTTGGGACGATCGATCAGCTTCCAAATAATCCAACCAAGTTAATAGGGAAGCCGTAACGACGCCGGCTGACGAAATCTGGTCCGACGAGATCGGTTCGGCTTTCAAGCGAAGTGATGAGCTGGACCAGCACTCCTAGCCCCGTCTGAACGCTCAAAGAACAGCGGGCCAAGCGCGCGCGAACCGCCAGCCTACCGTTCCCGCTGGATCGGATAGAACCTAAGGACAACACATGAACGGCGTGACCTCGCTCAAAGAAGACGTTCGCAAAGCTCCCCGGACTGAGGCGGCAATTTTCGCGGACCTCGAGCGGCTGTGTCATAGGCCAGGCTTTGTGCATGCGATCGCGCACATGTGTATGTCTGACAACATGATCGGCTATGTCGGTGAAGCGACTGCGGAGGACATGCTAAAGCTCTACGACCCGTCCAGGTTGGTGCGCAATGAGATGAACGCGCTGATTGGCCTGTTGGTCCGAGCAAACATTGAGTTCACGCCGATTGGCCAAGATGGGATCAGCGCGTATGTCGACGAAGCACGGCAGCTTCTTGAAGAGATGCATAACGCGATAAGCGCCCCCCTGAGGGAGTCTATGCGAGGAATGTTCGCTGGCGACTCTGACATCGCGTCTCAATTAATTGGCAGTGGCGCCGCGATGAGGGAAACAATTTTTTATGGCGGCGAAAGCGCCTACGCCTTCCAATATCGAGACTTCGCGCAGTTGAGGTATAGCGCCGACGAAGCCTGGATCGTGAAAAACATGGGCTTCACAATGGCCGAGGCCGCGATCGTTGCGCGCTCAGCGGCGCGAATCATCGACCGGCGGGCGACTTTGGCAATTGATAGGGCGGACGGCGACTTCGACCAGATCTCATCGCCACTGGATATCTTTACGTTCATGGCGGAGGATGTCGCGTCGTTGGCGAAGCTGCCCGCTGACGTGTGCGCGCGCATCCTGCAGGCCTTTTCCTATCCCGGCGAGCATCGCAACGAGCAATTCACGCGAGTGGACGCTCGGAACACCGCGGCCATTCTGCCCGTTCTGAGCAGGGGGGATCGCTATCTGTTGTTCAGCTCCGTGGATCTTTACGAGGTCCTCTACCAAGCCCCGTATTTTTGGATGCTACGCGACAAAGGGTATCAACCGTTGGCCTCCGAGAACCGTGGCAAGTTCACCGAGGAGTTCGCCCACGCCCGGCTGGCGTCCGTCTTCGGATCGCCACGAACTCTGCTCAACGTTAAGTTGATGCGATCTAGCGTGGTGGCAGGGGAGATTGACGTCCTGATGATCTTCTCGAATCTAGCGATCGTCCTCCAAGCGAAATCCAAACAGCTAACGGCGGCTGCTAGGCAAGGCAATGAAACGCAGATTCATGCCGACTTCGCGGCAGCGGTCCAGGACGCGTGCGACCAAGGAATGGACTGCGCGAAAATGCTTTTTGATCCATCGGTCAGGTTGCTCGGGGCCGACGGCCAACCCATTGAGCAGCCGCGAGTTGAAAAAGTATTCGTCGTGTGCTTGGTCGCCGATCACTACCCCGCGCTCGCGGCTCAGACCCGCCAGTTCTTGAAATTCCAGCCAGTCGACAAGGTGGCGCCCCCATGGGTGATTGACGTGTTCCTTCTTGATGCGATGGCTGAAATGCTCGACTCTCCGCTTCAGTTCCTGAATTATGTCGATCGGCGCTGCGCGTATGCCGAGCAGGTGATGGCCTCACACGAGCTCAATATTCTGGGCTATCACCTGTCGCATAATCTTTTTCTGGATGAGGACGCAAACTTTTTTCACCTCGGCGACGACTTCGGCATCGCGTTGGAACTGTCGATGCTTGCTAGAAGGGAAGGCCTAGCGGCGCCATGGACACCGCCTGGGGTCCTGACGATACTTGAACGAACCACCCTCGGCAGGCTTATAAAGCGCATCGAGCATCGGCCTGATCCAGGGATGGTCGAGCTCGGGCTTTCGTTCTTGGGGATGAGCAGCAAGGCAGCTATGCAGTTAAGCCATGCGATCGACGAAATCGCTAGGCGCTCCCTGGTCGATGGGCTGCCTCATGACTTTACAATGCAATTGCAAGATGGAGTGGGCTTGACGTTTCATAGCTCCCCGTTTGCCGATGCCCCAGCCCGAGGCGCGTTGTTAGACCATTGCGCGAGGCGAAAATACGCGCAGCGCGCGAACCGTTGGTTTGGAATCGTTGTCGATCCTAATACTCGTGAAATGCGGTTTGGCGTGATGCTGGATGTCCCTTGGGCTAAAGACGAGGGTCTCGAACTGGCGACAGCGCATATGTCTCGCAAATCGAATGTCTCACGCTCCGAGTTTCGCGCGGCTCTGCTTCCACGTGTGGGTCCTAAAGTTGGTCGGAACGATCCATGCCATTGCGGCAGCGGAAAAAAGAGCAAACGCTGCTGCCAAGCGTAAGGCGCAACGACCTTTTAAGGACCATTCATACGCCGAGTAGATGTCGGGCGGTTCGCATATTGGAAGCGTACTCTATAGACAGGGCGTCAAATTCCGATCCAAGGTCAGACCGAAGTTTGTTGTTCTCGGCTGCGTAGTCCTTGGTGTTGGATGACAAGAACACGGCCTTCGCGGAGAATCCTCTTGCACGTAGCGTTGACACGGCGTCAAGGTAGGATTCGATCACCACGCAGTCTTTCATTGAGTCTTTCCCCTTGCGCGCGGGCGTAATCGCCTTGCTCATTCTCACAAACGCTTTCGGGATTACATCCGCCGACGGTCGCAGGGGTTGTGCCGACGCGATCATTCGGTCGACGACTGCCCGGGCGCGGGCGACGTGTTGATCGAGGTGAGTCGCTTGGGCTCGCGCCGGCGCTCCGAAAACTGCGGCAATTTCGTCGACGCGCGACATGCGCGACTGCCATTTGTCGATCGCGCGTTGAGCGTCTTCCTGGATGTGGACAAGATGGTCGTTAAGTTCGTGACGGACTTGTTCGGCCAAGAGCGCATGGAGTTCTTGTTCGGCCTCCATTTTGCCCAGAATGAACAGGGCTGCCTGGGCGTCAGCCGGTAAAAGATCGTCACGGGTCACATCGCGCATCAGGTCTAAAACCGAGCAAGTGTCCAGGCATAGAATTGGAGCCCCCGACGCAATAAGGGCATCCGCCTCGTTATTGCAGAGCGACATCAGCGATGCTGGTCGTAGTGAGCTAAGAGGGCGCGGGCGAAGTCGTAATCCATCAGCAAATCGCGAGCTTCGTCCTCCTGCCAGCGTTCCACCTCGTGCAGCCAGCGATACAGAAGGTCGCTATCAATTTCGCTTCGATCGTTGTGCGCGCTGATCAGAAAGTTCATCCAGCGCTCTTGATCTCGCGGATGAGACGCTCCGGTCGACTTGTTAGCCGAGTTGCTAAAGCTCCTCAACGCCTGCGCCGTCGAAGGACTGAACCACTCGTCGAGCGACTGCCATTGCCGAGATAGCTTAGCGCTCAGCTCGTGCGAAGCAGCTGCGGGAACAGCGATCAGTTGGGTAAACTCTTGCAAAAGAGCGTTGTAGGTAGCGCGGTCGAGCTGCCCAACCTTCAATGGAACGACGTTCATGACTGAATATCCTACCTCGCTTGGCCACAGCACCAAACGAGCCGCTGGCAGCGCCGCGTCTTCTTCTCGCTCCATAAACAGTACCGTTCCGTGCTCTTGCGGCTCCGAGATTTCCTCCGCTCGATGCCGCCATGGGGCCTTCGCGCGCTCTATCAATGACTTCTCCAGCTGCGCCATCTGTGACGTTGAACTAGCGATCGTTAGATCTTGAAAGACTTCGATGGATGGTGACATAGGCTTCTGAGCGCGGGGTGGGATGGTTAGATTTTAACAGGCGGCTCGTGTTCTAGCCTCTTAAAGGATGGCTTACAATGGACGCTCGTGGAACTCCGCCACGCCGGATCACCCCTCTTGCAACGAAGGGACGCTATGGGCCCAACGGCTTTGTTTGACAAATCGTTTCTGCAGTCGCTTCATGTGGACGAGTCAGTCTGGTTCGACCGGTTTTTTTCCGCCAACATTTGCCCGCTATTTTATGTGGAGACCTTGGCCGACCTGGACAAGTCAAACTTGGCGAACGGACGCACGCCGGAACGACTAGTCGGCATCATTGCTGAGAAGACCCCCGAGGTCTCGGGGTGTCCCAACGTTCATCACCAGCAGTTGTGCATCTCCGAGCTTATGGGGCAGCGCGTTCCCATGACGGGGCAAATTCCTGTTGCGGGCGGGCGGCCTGTGAACCACGAGGGGCGCCGCGGGGCCGTGTTCAATGTGTCTCCCGAGGCCCGTGCGTTTAGCCGTTGGCAGCAGGGCCATTTCGAAGAGGTCGAGCGTGATCACGCTCGAGGGTGGCGCGACATGCTATCCAAGCTTGACCTTCCTTCGGTGGCGCGCGGCATGCGTGCCTTGGGCATTGATTCAAGCGTGGCGAAGTCGTTGGAGGGCGCGGCTGCCTTGGCTCGCAGAATCGTCCATGGAGGCGTCAAAACCTTCGACCAGATTCAGCTTGTGTTTGCGTTTGTCGACATTCCCAACGAGCTGATGCACCCGATTCTGGAACGTTGGAGCGTTGATCGATACCGGCCGCTCTCGGAATATGCGCCCTATGTGGCCCATGTCCTCACGGTGGAGATTTTTTTTCAGATTGCCTTAGGCGCCGGCCTGATTTCCGCTGAGCGAGCTTCCAACCGCGCCGACATCGCCTACCTGTTCTACCTGCCTTTTTGCCATGTCTTTATTTCGGCAGATAAGCTCCATCGTCGCTGCGCTCCGTTGTTTCTGCGTGCAAAACAAGACTTCATCTGGGGACCGGATCTCAAGGCGGATCTTCGGCGCCTGAACGACCACTATGCCCAGCTGCCGGCTGAGATCAAAGACCGAGGAATTAGCCACTTCGCTAGTGAGCCTATGGGCGAAGAGGCGGATTTGATCATACGGTTATGGGATCGCCATCTGCCGGGTTGGCGCGCGACGCGGCGTCCTTCCAAACCGATTAGCGCCGACAGCCAGCATGAACTTCTCGGGAGAATGAATGGCATGCGTAGTGCCCCGACGACTGAGCCCCCCAGCTTTGCAGATCCCAACTCCGACCTGAGCGAGCTGTCAATCGAGCGTCACGTGCTTCGAAAAAAAGGGGCTTGGTACCAAGTTCCCAAGGACCTCCAAGAGGACCAGTCTGAGATCTGATGGTCGGGTGCCGCAACCCGCGCACCCTGATGGTAAGAGGCTGCGTCCGGCGTTAGGGCAGTTTTTCCAGCAAGTAGCTCATTCGGACGTCGAGCCTGAAAAGCACGAGGTCAGAGCTACATGTTTTCGCGCCCCGGAATTCTCAGCCATGAGGGGGAGAGTTTCTCAGCGTGACTGCGGGACCCGATCCCACCGGAATCGAAGGCTATGAACCCGTTGACGGCGTAGACCCTAACCGGCTGGGGTGGCGAAGCGGGCATCGGAACGGTTCCCTTTACCCAAGTTACATCTGCTGCATAGCGCCTGCAGGTTGTCCAGAACGGTAAGTCCACCTAGAGAATAGGGCTTGATGTGGTCGACGTGCAGGTCAACGCCATCCTTGGCCGGTGACCCGCCGCACAGGCAACATACTTTGTCGCGCAACAGGACGTGGAAGCGTAGACCCAAGGGAACTGCCCGCTGTCCTTTGGCGCCACGCTTGTTTGGGACGAGTTTCGCCCTGAGTTTTTCGGAACTGCTCCACTTCCATGGAAAAGTATCATCGAAGCGCGGAATGCATGCGAACTGAAATCCTTTGTTGCCTTGAAAGTGGCCCTTTAGCAGGGCGACAGCCATGAAATTTCGTAGGAACCGTTCGGGCGTTGTGTCGAGAAAGGAACGTGTCTTAGCACAGAAGGTTCCCAGCTCGACCTCCATGTTATCAGTTACTGTAATACCTACCCGCGAGAGCATGTCGCACAGCATGGCAGCCTTAGCTTGGCGAATGGATTTAGCAGCGGCGTCATCGTGGCCGCGTCCCTCTCCGAACTTAATCCGCTGAGTAAGGGAAATGATGCCGTCGGCATCCTCAGACGTGGTTAAGTTGACACTGAGCGTCATGCCCGAGCCGGCGAACGCGAAAATTCGATAATGGCCTAACGGGTTCAAGAAAAACTGGATGCTGAGCCGAACCGGCGTTTCGCCGATCGTCAGTTCATAGTCTTGGCTGCCGCTAAGTAGTTGCCATGCAGGCGGCGAGGTGTCCTTGCTGGCCGCGCGCTTCACCTTGACACTAATTTCGCCAATGTCGATGCGGGCTGGTTTAAGTGCGGCTTGCGAGAGGGCTTCGGCTAGCGCTGAGATGTGGTCGGGGACGCGGGTCATTAAGACAAAGGGGTAAAGTTTCGAACTTTCATGGTCTCACGAAAAAAATCCCGAGGGAAATTCCTTCTTGCTGGGTGTGGTATTTGCGTCCCGGATAGCCACGGTTTGTAAGCTACTGTCTGCAAATGGCGCATTATCAGCGTGCCCTGCGCTTAGATATCGAAAGCCAAGCCGCAGCGAGGCATCGGAGCGCCACATGCGCTTAGCTTGAGCATCCGCGTCACTAGACCTTTGAAGCGAGCGCGCTTGTTCGACGAGCTAACGCCAGCCCCATTGGTCGATTACTTGCTGGGCTTGATGCGCGGTCTGCAAAAGGGTTGCGTTTCCCGGCGTGTTGGGATGCTTAGCTGATCCATTGCCGAGCGCTCTAGAAGATACGTGATGCAGCCGAACTGGCCACGCTGAAGTGGGTCTTGGTTAAATCACCATCGCCTGCTCGAGCCACTCGGCTATATACCGCCAACTGAGGCTGAGGCAAACTATTGCAAGCAACTGAGCAGTAAGGCTATCCCGCTGTGACTCACACTAGCAAGCTCTACGAAAGCCGGGTGGTTCACTTTTTGGATCTGTCAGACTCCCGCCGGTATCGGTACAACGCGAGCGATCAATTGAACCGTCGTTGTAGATGGGTTACACAGCGGTTACACGGAGCACATAAAGCAAAAAGCCCAACCATAAAGGCTGGGCTAAGTGCTTGATTTTACTGGTGCCGGCTGCCGGTTTCGAACTGGCCACCTGATGATTACAAATCAACTGCTCTACCAAATGAGCTAAGCCGGCGTGATCTTTAGAGCAAGAATTATACGCTATTTGATCCGCGTGAGG
>Ga0308160_10001548_pt1 | contig 31759 bp, 44 predicted proteins | sample PhyFR1_FD_201036 | JGI IMG/M metagenome (GOLD analysis project Ga0308160, IMG submission 201036) | Phyllosphere microbial communities from UC Gill Tract Community Farm, Albany, California, United States - DLSLF.R1 | ecosystem: Host-associated > Plants > Phyllosphere > Unclassified | place: USA... | reverse complement strand
TTCCCCTTCCCCCTCGCACGACGAGCAACAGCACCCCGACCCCGACCCGCACCCGCCGCACCAGCAGCTCTCCTTCCTCCTCCACCTGCACGACCCCTCGCACGGCCTGACGCACACGAGCCAGACGCAGCCGATCCCGGCGCGCTGGCTCGCGCAGGCCCTCGTCCCCTGGCACGCCAACCCGTGGGTCGAGGACCGGCTCGTCGACGCCCTCCGCGTCGGCCTCGAGGTCGTCGGCGAGGGCTACGTCATGGAGCGGATGGGCGTCGTCGGCTTGGCCGAGCAGCGCGGCGGTGGGACGAGCAGCAGCAGCGGCGGCGGCACGGCTCAGCCGAGCAGGAGGGAGAGTCCCCCACCGTCGGCGGCGGCGGCGGCGGTCGAGCAGGCAAAGTGAAAAGACTCCTTCCGAGCCTCTCCCTCTCTTCCTCCTTCACCTCCTCTCTCTCTATGCACGTCGACCCCCGAGGGGGGATCTCTCCGTCCAACAGGTCTGAAACGGACGGACGGGCGGGCGGGCGCGAGCGTGATAAGGGCGGGAGGGGTGGCCGATAGGCAACTCTTTGCGAAAAGAGCCACGTCTCGTCGCAGGAGGGAATAGAGAGAGAGCGTCTCGCTCGCTCGCTCTCTCGAGAGGGAAGAAGGACTCGGAACGATGCGGGAGCCGGTAACGCATGGAGTAGAAAGACGACCGAAAGGGGTGTAGGCGGGCAGGCAAAGCGCTTCCGATGGGCAAGAAGAGACAGGGCGTGCGCGCGGGCAGAAGGAGAGGAGGGGAAGCAAGATTTGGAGGAAAGGAACTCGAAGTGATGATGCGGGGAAATGGGCGTCTTGTGTGTGTGTTGTGTATTTTGTTTTTGAGAAAGAAGAGGTTTTGAGGGAATCAAAGTACGAAAAGTGGGGTGGGGTGGGGAAGGGTTCTTTACAGGTGAATAGAGCGTGCGATGGATCGATGATGATGGACGATGACGATGATGTTGACGGGGGTGGCCGGGCGAAAGAAGGGAAAGGGGCGATGGATCGAAAACGAAAGGGAACGCCGGGGAAGGCGTGCAAAGGGGGGAGGGCAGACGGTGCTTGCAGGGACGAAGGGGGGGGGGGGCTTCAGAAGCCAACGTTGAAGACGCCCGAGTAGGCGTGCTGGCCGGCGGCGGCGGCGCTGGCGGGCATGGGAGGGTAGCCGCCGCCGCTAGCGAGCGCCGCGGGGGCCGCAAAGATCGGCTGGCCGAAAGGACCGGCAACCGCGGTGTGGTGGTGGTGAAGGCGGTGGCCCGAGCGCGGGCGGTGGTGCTGCTGCTGCTGCTGGCCGCCGTGGCTGTGGTAGCCTCCACCGCTGCCGCCGTGGGTCCGAGGCTTCCGAGGCGAGGTCGGGCCGGACGAGCCAGCGCCGCCGCCGAGCTTGACGCCGCCGCCGAGGACGCCGACCTTGCCGCCGTCGTAGGCCGTGACGGGACGCTTGCGGCCGCCGCTCGCGTCGGCGAGAAGCATGGGCGAGAGCGAGCGCGAGGTCGGGCCGAGCAGCAGGGCCGACGAGGACGAGGCGGCCGACGAGTTGGAGCCGATCGAGCTCACCCGCTTGTGGTGGCTGGTGTTGCCGCCGCCGCCGTTGTTGTTGGCGGCCGAGAGGAGGGCCCGGCCGTCGGCGTGGATGGCCGGGTGGCTGCTCGACGTCTGGCTCAGCGTCGAGGCGCCCGAGACCGAGGTAAAGGTCGAGGACGAGACGTCGGAGGCTGCGCTCGGCGAGTCGGGCCGCTCGGCGAACGGCGGCAGCGGGAGAGCAAGCAGGTTGGCCGACGTCAACGGAGCCGGGGTCGAGCTACCGCCGCCAGCCGTGGCGAGCCGGTGGGGGCTCGTCGACCGGGTTGGCGTCGGCGGCGTGATGGACCGGTGAGGGAGCAGGTGCGACGGCGGCATCGGCGTCGCAGCGTTCGAGTTGGGCGTCGCCGGGATGGGCGAGCGGATGGTAACGGCATGCGAGACCCGGGGCGTCGGCACGCCGGCCGAGGTAGTCCAGAGCGTCGTCGTCACATCTACAGCAACAAGAGAATCGTGGGTCAGCGAATGTTGAAGGGGCGGGGGGGGGCGGAGGAGATGAGGCGACGCACCTTTCCAGCCGCCGTGGAACCACACGCCGTCCTCCCACTCCCAGCCGCCATTACGCCACTGGACCCGTCCAGGGTCGCACCACGACTGCCACTCGACCTCGCCCTCGCAGGCCTCTACGAGCGCACGCTCCCAAAGGGCGAGGTCGACCGAGGCCTTGGCCGCCGCCTGGCGGAGCGGCCGGGGGAGGCGACCTGGCCGGCCGATGAGCGAGCGGAAGGCCGAGCCGCGCGAGAGGTCGTCGGCCTGCCACGAAGGGGCAAAGAGCAAGGTGAGGATCGACCGGAGGTGGGTTCGCAGGAGCGTGAGCTCGACCCGGCCGACGAGAGGCTCGAGCGGCGTCGTCAGGTGGGCGAGCAGGTGCGAGAGGGCCGTGTGGAGCGAGAGGTCGGGCGACATCGCCGGCGGCGGGAGCGGTGGCGACGAAGAGGGCCGCAGGAGGCGAGGAGGAAAAAAGGCCAGTCGGTGAAGGAAGGTTGAGGGAAGCGAACGGGGGCCGACGGCGAAGGAGAGGCCGAGCTGCCACTGGGAGTGAACGAAGGTGAGGAGGGCGGGTTGGGTTGGGGGAGGAAGAGGAGGGAGGTCGCAGGGCGAGCGAGGGAAGCCGAGCAGCGCTGGCGGGCGGGCGGCGACCCGGTCAGCCTTCAGTCAACTTGACTCGCCACGGCCAAAATTCATCTTTCCCGTCTAAGTCCCACGACCCCGGCGGCTGCACACACTCGGATCAAGGATCGTCGACGAGGTGTGGAAAGGCTGCAAAGGGGTCCGAAGCGCGACACCCTTCGTCCTGCCCCAAGTTCGCGCCCATCCAGCTGCCCGGTACGAGAGTATGGACATTCAATCCTCTCAGCGAGCGAAACAGAGCAGGAGACGTGCTGCCGACCGCTCTAGCCCTTGAGCGGCGTCGTCGAGCACGCATGGTTGAGCGCGGTCGGTCCATTCTCAATGTTGACACAAACCCAGTTGCCCTGCTCGACCGTGCCGTTCTTCGGGGCGATGTTGATGTTCTGGGCGGTGACATTCTTGCACGTCGCCGAGCACTCGAGGTCGACGACCGTGTTGTTCTTGAGCTTGCCGGACGACTCGCCCGAGAAGTTGATGTAATGGATGTCGCTGATCGAGAGCTTGGCCGGGTGGCTCTTGCAGTCGGCGGCCGACTGGAGCAAAAGGGGGGGGGGCTCGCGGTCAGCGGCTGGCGCTGGAGACGGGCAGATCGAAGCAAGGGAGGGCGGAACGCACGGTCATGTAGCACCTAAGCGAGCGAGGAGGGTAGACGCGGTCAGTCAGCAGGCGTGTATCTCGCTCAGGTGCAGCAAGGTGTCGGCCACGCACTGGTCAATCACCTGAGAGGAGGCGCGGAAGGGAGGGCACACGGTCAGCGAGCGCGTCGTCTGAGCTATCCATCGGCAGCGAAAGACGAGAGACGTACTATCGGGTAGTCAACGTTCTTCACGTGGAAGTCGGAGAAGGTGACGTTGCGGACGACGCCGGTGCCGCCGCCAGAGATCGAGTTGGGGTCGTCGTTGCCGCCGGCAAAGACCTGGTAGCGTGGGCGATCAGACCTATCAGCGCCTCTCCGCTCGTTCCGTCTGCGCTCGCCTACGCGGCCAAAGGAGACGCACCTTGATGCGCGCGCCGTTCTGGGCGTTGAGCATGGTGACGTTGTGCGCAACAACGTTGTAGACGTTGTCCGTCTCCGAGGCGTACTGGCCCAGCGAACCAATCGAGATACCGTGCGATCCATCACAGTACATGTCACTGATGTGGACGTCTGCGGTGGGAAAGCACAAGGTCAGCGAGAGGTGGCGCTGAGGACAAGAACAGGGACCGACTCGTGCTGTTGGGCTTGAGGCTGACGCAGTCGTCGTCGATCTCGGCGTGCCAGCGGCGGATACTGTCGCGCCAGGGAAGGCGCCGTCAGCAACTCGTTCGAGCCTCCCGACGACGACGCGAGCGGCATGGGTCAAAGCCGACGCACGTGACGCGGTCAGAGTTGTAGATGTCGAGCGCGTCCGAGTTCTTGGGCGGGGCCGACTTGTTGTACGACTTGGACGAGTAGGTCATGTCCTCGAACGTAATGTCCTGGGAGTGGAATAAGATCGAGTGCCAGAACGGGCTCTGGACGATCTTGATGTCCCGGACGGTGACGCGCGAGGCGTAGGTGACGGCGAGAGGGATCGGCCGGGCAAAGACGCGCGACGAGCCGCCGGCGACACCGGCCTGGCTGTTGCGGGCGAAAGCCTCCCACCTGAGGGTGAGCAGAAGGCAAGACAAACGTCGGGTCAGTCTCAGCGTCGAGCACATATCGCAAAGCCGCGGAGACGCACCAGACCTGGCCTGGGATCGGGCGAGGAGAAGCAGGCAGCAGGGTGAAGCGTCCATCAGTCGCGTTGTTGAGTACCCGTCGAGAGGCCTGGAAGCCGCACCGTTGCCATCGATCGTTCCTCCGCCCTGCAGAAGGATGTCCTCGCCTCCAAAAGCCCAGGCAGTCGTCGCGTTCTGACGCAAGCAGCGGTATGAGCGCATCAGCAGATAGTAAGCCGAGCAGACAGCAACTACGAGACAAGGAGTCAGGCGTGACGGACCTGATATGAGAGGAAGATTGAGTTGGGCGACCAATAGGCAATATCGGGCGTGTACTGGATCTTGCCGCTGCGAGAGGTGCGCAGTCGGTCGATGGCAAGCATCAGCAGGTCGTCCTGGCCATGCGCGTCAGGCAGTGCTCGGCAGCGGCGGGCGCACCTGAGGTTGACGGTGACGCGCGAGAGCGTCGTGTTGAGAGCCTTGCCGACGACGTACGAGCCAGGGAGCTCGATGGTGCTGTCGGTGTGGCAGAGCTCGTTGAAGGCGTAGAGGATGGCCGACGAGTCGTCCTCGGCGCCGCCGAGCGGGGTGACGGTGCACGTGCTACCCTTGATGGTCACCTGCGGGTGGGTCCTGCCAAACGAGAGTCGGCGAGCTGAGGTGTCAGCTCGGTGATGGCCGAGATGGCTCGAAGCAGCAGGACGCACGACGTCTTGGGTCCGTTGCCCTTGCCATTGCCGTTGCCATTGCCATTGCCGTTGCCTTTGCCATTGCCATTGTTGCGAGGCGAGAGGCTGACGTCAGGCCGGCCAGAGGGCGAGGCGGCGACGAGGGTGGCGGCCGATGCCGCGAGAGCGATGAGAGCAGAGGGGATGAGCATCGCTGAAGGGAGGTCGGGAGGAGGAGGAGTGTGGGGAAGGCGTCGGCCCTCGGCAACAGCCGGTGGCCCGGGGCTTAAGAGGGCGTCGGGACGCGTCGACCTGTTGCCTGCCTGGACGACGCGTAAGGACGAGCTAAGAAAAGATGTCCGATCGACGGATGGGCCGGTAGACGAGCGGGCCGGGCCGCCAGCAAACGCTTCGTCGGAGGGTGTTGGGTGGGGGAGTAAGGCAGAGGAACCGCGTCAAGGCCGGAGGGGTCGCCGACCGCCCGGCCGGGCCAGACAAGCGAGCCCGGGGAGGTCTCCATGAGGGTTCAGCTCGCCGTGCTCGAGGGCCGGTCAGTCCGTGTGTCCGAGCTCACGCAGCCCTGCTGATGCTGGCGGAAGGAAGGAAGGAGGTCGTCGGCGGCTGCAGGAGAGGGGGCAAGCTCCGGCTCGGAGACGATCCGGCGCGGGCCGGCGCAGCAGCCCCACGCTCTCCGACTCTCGCAAGCCACGGCCGCTAGCGAGCCTTACAGACGGCGCCCGTCTGGCTTGCGGTCTCGGAGCTGCCTTGCTCCTGCGGGTCCTTGGACGGTCGGCTGAAAGGGTCATGCAGATCGGGCGCCAACTAAACGACAGCCGACTCGCCCTTCCTGCCGCTCCCTCCGCCGGTGGCGCTGCTGCTCCCACCCGACCAGCTGCTGCCTGCACTGCCTCCCCAGCCGTCTTCCCAGCCGCTGTCGTCGCCATCCTTCTTGTTGGCCGACCCGCTGCTGTCGGACCGCGTCCCAGGCGCGTAGACTGGCGGCGGGACGAACGGGTCGATGTCGAGGTGCGCGCCGGCGGGCGAGACGACGATCGGGACGAAGGCCTCGACGGCGAGGTCGCTGTAGGCGCCGCTGCGCGGGACCTTGAGCGAAAGATTGTACTGCATGAGGCAGGGCACGTCACCGTCAGGACCAGCCGCGCAATTGTCTTCAGAGGGGGAAACGCACCGAGCAGGCGAGGAGACCCCTGGCAACCTCGGGCCCGAACGATGGCCCGATACCGGCCGTTGGGCCCTTGCCGAGGACCATCTCGCCGACGAGGACCGTCTCGACCGCCCAGCGCTTCTCACCTGGCTTGCAGCCCTCGCCCCTGCCCGACCGGGCGCGAAAGTCGTCCATGTCGACGAGTTCGACGGCCGAATACCACGCCCGCGTCGTTGAGTCCTCGCCGTCGGCCACGCAAGTGAGCGCCGGTCCGACGCGCTGGACGACCTCGGCCGGGGTGCCGTTAGCTTTGGTCCAAACCTTGCGGGTTAGGCCGAGGTCGACCTGGGCGTGGTCGGGCAGGTCGAACGGCAGCGACGGCGGCGGGAGCTGCGACCAATGCTTGGTGTCGGACGGGAGGCCGGCCGTCGGCGGAAAGTCGGTCTCGACCGGGGGGGAGAAGGTCGTGAACGAGAGCCGGAAGGGGTAGCTGCTCTCGAGCCGGAATGACGACACCGAAGGCAGCGACAGCTGGAGGCGGCGCACGAGGCAGGTCAGTTGAGGCGATCGACAGCATGACGAGCCCCAGACGACGGCAACGAACCGAAACGACCAGCAGGCTCTGCTTGGCGATCAGCTTCTCCCGGTAGCGATGGTCGACCGAGGTTGTCGTCCAGCCCTGCCGGAGGCTCGGCCGTTCCGGTGGCAGACGGGACGACGACGCCTCGCTAGGGTCAACCAGCGGCGCCGGGTTCGGCTCTGGGTCGGACGGCGCTGGGCTGCAGAGCGAGGAGAGCTCATGTCGTCAGGGTCAGGTCGCGAAAGCAAGGACAGGCCCCCGCACCACGCACCAGAAGCGGAATGGGAGGTCGATCACGTCGTCGGCGACGCGCCGACCCTTGCGATGCCCGTGGAGGCGGATCAGGTACGAGACGGAAGCAACCTCGTCGCCGTCGACCTGCCGCGTCTTGCCGTTGACCGCCGTGCCCTGCTGGACCCAAAGCCCGCCCTGAAAGGAAGGCGGGAGCGGCTGGTCGGCGGCGGCCGGTAGGCGGAAGGCGACGGGGAGGTCGACCATCGGCGCGCCGGTCCGGGACGTGGCAGCCGTCTTTGGCTGGAAGGCGAGCGACTCGCGCGAGGTCCAGATCGTCTGGCATTGCGAGAGCTGCGCGGAGGACAAGTCAGCTTCTGGCCGGCCGAACTCTAGGGGGGTCGGGCCGGCGCGCACCAGGACCGTCGTCTCCTCTCGCTTGTCTGCGCAGCAAGATGAGCAGCGAAGCGGGGCGACTCAGTCAAGCGTGTCGAGATAAGGGGCTAGCCGGCAGCCAAGGATCCCTGACCTCGCAGCTTGCCCCTCTTGGCCGGCGAGCTCGCGACGACCAGCTCGCCGACCAGCTCGGCGACGAGCAGATCCGTCTTGGGCCTGCGCTTGAAGAAGCCCTCGAGCGCGAGGTGGGCGACGAGGTCGACCGTGTCGCCGGGATGATAGACGGTCGAGTGCTGGCTGGCGAACGTCGCGCTCAGGTGCGTCTTGCTCCGGGACGAGCCAAAGAGGGGCATGCTGGAGGGTGCTGGGCGGAGGGCAGAGGATGAGGGTGGTCGTTGGGTCGGAAACGACGTGGAAGTTCAGAGGGGAGCTGGCTGCGCGTTGCGAGCTCGTCAGTGTCAGGGTGGCAGGCCTGCGAGGGGGGGGGGGGTAAGCGGCCCGGCGGTAGGTGACGGCGAGCTAGGCGAGCGGCGAAGGCGGCGGCGAGGGGGCGGCGAAAGCGAGGCGGCGAATGAGAGCCGACGGCCAGCGCAGGGATCGCCCGCAGTCGAGCAGCGACAGTAGCAGCAGCAGCGACGGCAGCGACAACGACGACGACGGAGCTGCCAGCTCGTCCAGTCGACAACGTCTACCCGATGCCTCCACTACTGTGTCGTAGGTCCGGCTGACAACGGAAAAGGCTCTGTTTCAGGCTTATCGTCATGTTCCGTTTCTCCGCGCCGGCTCCCATCGAGCCCGTTGCGTCCGAGGCTGCCGGCGGCTGGGCGTGGGCTGGGTGCCTTGAAGCAGCAGCCAGCCAACCCTCACTCCTCCTCTCACTCCCATCACCCCCCCCTTATCTCCCCTCATCTACAGCCATGTCTGAATCTGGCATCTGCGGCGGCCTCTGCGTCACCTGCTGTTACTCTGGCCTCTTCTCCTGGTGCGGCGAGCGTACGTCGGCCGACCCTTCAGCCCTTCCCTCTTGTCCTTGCTAGCCGCGTCCTAACCCTCACTCCCGGCTCCCGTCGTCTCAGAGCGCAACACGTCCAACCAGGCCGGCAAGCAGGCCGGCTGCTTCTCTCGCGGCTGCGGCGGCGTCGACGAGGAGGATGGCTTTGACCGGGCCGAGCGCGAGGAGCGCGAGCGCCGGGCCAAGCTCGCCGCCAACGCTGCTGGCACAGGGCCCGCGCCGCAGACGGTCGCCCAGCCGGGCAAGGTCGAGCCGATGCTGGCCGTCGTCAACCCGGAGTACCTCGCTGAGGTCGAGGCTGGCAAGATCGGCGCCGCCGCCCCCAAGGTATGAGCGGTGAAAGCTTTCAATAGGGCCCACGCGTCGAGAGGACCTCGTGAGCTCGAGAGTCGCAGGCTGCGCCGAACCGACTGCACGATGATGGGCCACACCGCCGACAAGTCGGTCGGCCGGCCCATCAGTACGGACCGCCGGCAAGGGCCTCTCCAGCTCGTCTCACAAGGGCGGTCGCCGTCCGAGGGCTCGTCGGCGTGCATGCTCGCCCAGGGCGTGACCGCTCCTTCGGCCTCTCGGCTTCTCGGCCCCTCGGTCGGCTGCCACTTAGCCTGCCCGTCCCGACAGGGCGTCTGCGATCCTGCTCATCGTCGTCGACATATTTCCCCCGGCCACCTTCCCGGCCTATTTCGCCCGGCAACTCCAATCTCGCCCTGACCGCTCGCAGCCTGCAGCCTGCTCTCTGATCTGCCCCGTATGGCATATTGATCACTGTGCCAGTTCAGTCTTGCGATCCGCGAGAGAGGATAGCATCATGCGTAGAGGTGGGTACAACGTCGAGAGATAGAGGGGGGTACAACGGATGCAGGCAGTGGACCAGTACGGGGGGTCGTGCTCGTCAGCGAAGGGGGGGGGCGGGGGGTGATGGGAACCGGCAGAGTGTGCCACAGGGAGGGAGACGGGACAAAGAGACAGTAGTAGGGAGCGGGCGGCTACAAAAGGGTGATGAAACGACGTGTCTAGACGATGACGGGCGCGACGGCGGCGGCAGCGGCCGGGTGCTCGATCTCGACCTCGTCGATCTCGGCGGGCACGTCGGGGATCTGTGCGTAGTCAGGGCGTCAGACGGGGTTCCGAGTGATGAGAGAAAGCTCTCGTAAAGCAAACGTACCATGCGAATCAGTATGCACTGGCACGGGACCGTGAGCACGAGGAGGGCGGCGTTGACGTAGAGTGGGACTGGCGCGCCGAGGATGAGTAGCAGCGGTGTCCACGGTCAGCTAAAAGCCATGACGTGGGTTATAATAACGATTAATCTGTAAAACGCACTGAGTTTGTTGCCGGTTGTGCTATTAACGCCGTAACTGATTGCTTGGCCCATTGTCTCGAACGAGCGGAAGAGGCCGCCCGAGCGGGCGTTGGCGGCCGTGTCGGTCGAGAAGCAGCCGAGGCACCAGTACATCTGTTGGCAGCGAGCGAGAGGCCGGCGCGAAGGTCAGCACAAGCGCGTCGGATCAAGCGAACGTCACTGTCTGCGAGACTGACGTAGGTCTGCGTCCAGTAGCCTGACCTGCGAGGCGAGAGAAGAGAGCGGAGGGTGTGTCAGCCGAGGGTCTCGCGCACCGTCAGGGCGACGAGGCGGGGACCGACAGCTGAATGAGGTAGTAGGGCAGGTAGGCGATGGCCCAGTGCGAGTGGGTAAAGTCGAGCCGGAGCGACTTGGCCCGGTCGCCGAACCAGCCCATGTTGATGCCGATCCAGATGAACGAAGCGGCCTGCGGCACGATCCAGCAAAGGAAGCACATCCACGCCCGCTTGCGCTGGCTGAACCGCCGCGAGTCGAGCAGGATGCCGAAGAGGGCGGTCGTAATGATGCAGCCGAGCGGGGTGATGAAGGACGACAGAGCGCGGGCGCGGACCGAGAAGTGGAGGCTCAGGTAGGTCGACGTCGTGCCGCCGTACCAGAACGAGTACATGTCTGACAGGCGGGATGGGGCAGAAGAGAGAGTCAGTGCCCAGCAGGGATGGGCCGGCAGGCGACGGAACGTACAAGGGATGATCATGACGAGCGTCCGCTTGAGGCGGAGGTGGCGGAAGAGCATAATGATCTCGCGGCCCCACGAGACCTTTTCGGTCTGGGCGACCTTGGAGCCGTCCTTGCGGCGGACCTTGCGCTGGTGGCTGAGGAGGAAGGCGGCAAAGACGCCGAGGCACTCGAACGCAATGAAGCAGAGGTAGGTGCTACGCGAGACGGCGCCGCCTCCCTTGTTCTTGATGTTGTTGGCGAGCGAGATGATGCCGCCGGTCAGGGAGCCGGCGTTGCGCATGCCGACCCAGATCGAGAGGAAGAGACCGCGCTGGTGGGGCAACTGTCGGTCGTTGCGGGCAGGAGGGTCGTCAGCGCGCAGGCCTCCGAGCAGAGGGCTTGAAGGGGGGCGAGGGACGAACGGGGTAAGAGAGCATCGCCGTCGACTCGCCAACGTAGAGGCAGGCGGCAAAGAGACCGTTGACGGCCTTTGCGACAACGAGGTAGATCTCGACGCCGTACACCAGGTTGACGTAGAAGCCGGTTCCGCTCTGATCGACCGAAAGGTTGCCCGTGGGTGTCAGTGCCGGCCGAGAGCTCATGAACCTACACGGAGCGGACGGAGACGAACGAGCGGGAAGCAGAGGGCGGCGAGGATGCAGGCGTTCTTGATGCCAATCTGGTTGATGAGAGGGCCGCCGAAGAAGGCGACGGCGGCAGAGGTGGCGTAGCCGGCCGCAGTCGCCGCGTTGGCGAGGTAGGGCGTGCTAAGGCCGCCTCCTCCGAGGCCAGAGATGGCGTCCGACATCGAAGGCTGCGCGCGAGCAGAGAAGCCCAGGTCAGGATGAGGGCCAACGAAGCAAGAGCCGATGGAACTGACGCCGCAGAAGCTCAGCGTGCCGAAGATGATCATCTGCCAGAGCGTGCCGCGGTAGAACTGTTTGCAGCACAGACAGAGAGAGAAAGTCAGCGTCGACAGATGCAAGCTCAGGTGCAGATGGGGGGGGAAGGGCAGCTCACCTTGCGCCAGCCGCGCAGCTCGGTATAGGACGAGTCGTCCTCGACGACCTCCTCGGCCCCGACCGAGTACGGGTCCTTGGAGTCGAGGTCCTTCTCGAGCCGGTCCTCGTCGGTCCGGTCGTGCTTGTCGACCGTGTTCATCGTTGCTCGCTTTGCGGGGCGGGGTGGGGGGGCGAAGTTGCGGGGGGAGAGGGAGATGGGGGAGTGAGTAGAGGAGCCCGAGTCCTGTTGCCAATCGCCTGCCTTTGACTGGTTCGAGTCGTCTGGTAAAGTGCATGCATGCGCCCGCGGCCGTGGGCGTCCCTATCGCCCGGGTCGAGCGCTAGAGCGCGGCAGGTCGCGGCTACGGGCCGTCGGGTCAGCTGGAGTCAGGGCTGGGAGGGGGTGAGCCGACGCCCGCCCCTCCGACGGCGAACCAAGCAAGCAAGCCCGGGCGCCAGGCTCAGGCACGGCTCGACGGCGGTGCGATATGGCTCCGCCAAGGACGAGGGTCTCGTGGCCTTGGGCCGTCAAGCGCGAGGCTGCAAGCGTCGCAGATGGCCGATATCGCTTCGAGCAACGACCCGGGCAATCAGAGTCCTGGTCGACAAAGGATCAGAGAGCCAGCCCATCGGCAGCCCGGTCCAGAGCCCGATCGACAGGCGCGCAAGCGGAGGCCGCGGCTTCCTGACCACCACGCTCGTCGCCGCCCGTCGTCTCGGGAGCGATCAAGTCCGATAAGCCTGCCGGGCCTGATTGCAGGCGCTTGCCCAGGCGGCGGTAGCCAGGAGGAGGCGCCCTGCTGCTTGTCAACGGTTCTGGGCGATCCTGGCCAGAGGTCTGCGGAGAGGCAGCGACCTGGCTGGCGCGTCTGAGCCCGCTGCCGGTCGTCGTCCGCGGCCCTATGCAGGCAGGCGCCCCTTCCACCGCGCCAGACGACCCGCCGTACCTCCCGCCAGGTAGATCAGCGGAGGCCGAGACAAGGCGGAACAAACGGCCCCAGAGCAGCGCGTCGAGCGGCTCCAGTCCGAGCAATGCATTGTGGGGAGGAGAGACAAGCAAACTCGACGAGCAGTCCTGGCACGAGGGCTGGGACGACGCGTTCCGTGCGGGCGACGCGCCTGGTCGCCGAACCGGCTGAGAGCGGCAGCGCCAGAGCTGCCTGCCATCGTCGACCCCAATGCTCAGCCTCGCTGCATCCTCCGGGGCAGGCCTCCTCTGGTCATCCACAGACGGGGCTGGCGTCTTTGTGGTCTGCTGAGGAGGCAAGCCGCGACGACGTCAAAGGGATTGCCGCCTTCGCCTGCCTCGTCCCGCCGACGAGCGGGCCAGCCGCTCGGCTCGGCCAACGCCGCCGTCCTCGATACGAGCCCGTCGACTCGGGCCCCGTCCCTTCAAGCTCAGGAGCCCAACGACTCCGACCTGCCGCCCTTTGACCCCCACGCATCGTTCTCCATAGGTAAGTCCTTGGCTGACTGCCAGTCGGGAGGCGGCCAAGTCGGCGGCGACGCTGACCCCGAGCTCCGACTGCTGTCATCGACCCTGCCAGCTCCGCCATCGCAGCCTCCGGCCTGCGCTTCCGCTCTTCACGATCTCCAACGTTCGCCCTCACCTTCCGCCCTCAAGTTCCGGCCCTGATCCTCGGCCATGCCGCCGTCCAACACCCTGCTGCCGGTCCCCAATCGGACGGTTCCGTTTTGGCTATGCGAGGTCGACCCGCTGCTGCAACGGCATCGGACGACGGCCGAGCTTCCGAGGTCGCCGGTCGACGTCGTCGTCGTCGGCTCGGGCCTCTCCGGCAACCTGACGGCCTATCACCTGCTCAAGAAGGACCCCTCTCTCAAGGTCGTCATGGTCGAGGCCGACGACTGGTGCTCGGGCGCGACCGCGCGGAACGGCGGCCACTGCAAGCCGATGACCTATTTCGGATACGAGGAGGAGCGCAAGATGCGCGGCGCCCGGACCGCGAACGACATGCTCGTCTTTGAAGAGTCGCACCTCGCCCGGTACGCGGCCCTCGTCGAGGCCGAGGACATCGACTGCGACTTGCACGTCACCCGGGCGTGCGACGTCTTCTTTGACGAGGCAGAGGCCCAGGCCGGACAGAGCGCGTTCCGCGCGCGCAAGCGCGACTTCCCACAATCGGTGGCGGCCGGCGACCTGCGAGAGATCAGCGACCCGCGCGAGCTCGAGCGCATCTCTGGTATGAAGGGCGGCTTCTGGGGCATCACCTATCCTGCCGGCCACCTGTGGCCGTACAAGCTCGCGGCTGGACGTGAGTCTGCGAGAATGTGTTTTCTCAATCGTACCACGCCGCCGCTGACCGGCGGCTCCCTGCATCAGTCGCTAAGGTCAACCTCAAGGCAGGGCTGAATCTCCAGACCCACACGCCCGTCTTGTCTGTCGCGCCAGCCTCGTCGCCCTCGGCTCTCTGGATGGTCAGCACGCCCCGAGGCGCGCTGGAGACTCGGACGTTGATCGTCGCCTCCAACGCATACACGAGCGGCTTCCTGCCGCTGTTCCGGAACAAGATCGTTCCGGTCCGGGGCACGGCCTGCTCGATCACGCCCCCGGCCTCGCACACGGTCGGCCAGGCACCTGGCCCGTTCCGGATGTCCTACGGCCTCCGACACGGCAAGGGCCAGAGCGACTACATGATCCCGCGCCAGGGCCGAGGGCGCGTCCCCGGCAAGGGCGACCGGAGCCTCATCCTCGGCGGTGCCAAGGGGCTCTTCCAGCACGACGAGAAGGTCTGGTACAACTGCACGATCGACGACGAGCAGATTGCCGGCGCCCGCGAGTACTTTGAGGCCTACGGTCGCAAGCACTTTGCCGGCTGGAGCGGCGACGGCTCCGAGGTCGATTACGTCTGGACCGGCAGTGCGTCACCAATTGCGATGACCCTGGCACTCCCACGAGCGCACGCGCTGATCCAAGCTGCCTCATCATGTCACAGTCCTCGGCTACTCGAACGACCTGCTGCCGTACGTCGGCGAGCTGCCGAGCCAGAAGGGCATCTTCATCCTTGCCGGCTTCACCGGACACGGTCCGTTCCCTGTCTCGTCGTCTGCAGGCAAGGAATGCCGCTGACGCTCTCTTGCCCCCCCCCCCCCTGCTTCAGGCATGCCTCGGATCCCGGCCTGCGCGCTCTCGGTTGCCAACCTCGCGCACGCTCACACCCGGTCATCTGCCTCGGCGCCCGCGACCCCATCGACCGCTCTGACCGCCTTCCAGCAGGCGATCCCGCAGCCCTACTGGGTGACCGAGGCCCGGCTCGCCAACACGACGAACCTCATCAAGGGGATGATGGGCAGCAAGGACGCCGGCGAGGGCCCCGTCGCCGTCGAGGAGCCGGCCGACCTCAAGGGCGCCAGGGTACTCGCCAAGCTGTAGTAGTGCTGCCCGCCTCTGTCCTCCGAACCTCTGCTATGTTGTATCGCGCCTGTTCATGCCCCGGGCCCTGTCGATGGGGCAAAGGAGGATTCAGAGGTCTGCTGCGCGCTGCGCGCTCTGCCCTCAGCCCCCCCAACGCTCAGCAGGTCCCGCCCAGTCGCGACGACAGCTTTTGAGCATCCGACCCCGACCCGGCCCCTTGATGAGCTCTGACAGGTAGCGGTGCGCGGCCAGATGCCCTTCCCTGTCCAGATGCTGTCCGACCTACGCCAAGCGTCGGGACTGACCTCTGGTTGCTCGTCGCCCACAGCCGGCCCGCCGCGTCGCGCTCTCCAAAACCCGAACCGAACCGACCGACCATGGCGACCTCCGCCCCGGGCGTCGCCCTGCCGCTGACCGCTGGCCAGGAGATCGAGCTCCAGGCAATCAACCGCGGCGGCGTGCAGGCCCCAGACGCCAGCCTGGAGGTCAAAAGCACACTCGACGAGGTCAAGGAGGCCGAGCCTGAGCATGCCGAGCTCCGTTCGGCCGACGCCGGCTCACCACCACCACCGCAGGAGCAGCAGCAGGACGACAGCAGGCGCGCCCTCTGTCTCTGCCCCTGCGGCTTGCACGAGCCTGGCAGCTGACCCACGCCTGCTTCGCTTCGACAGGCCAGAGGACGGCATCGCTCGATGGCCGTTCGCGTGTCTGCTGCTGCAGCACGCTTCATCGGCCTGGACGGATCGGACGTTCGAGTTCGGTGCTTACCTCTTTCTCACCGTCCTCTTCCCGGCCTCCTTCATCCCGGCCGCGCTGCTCGGCCTCTTGACAACAGGCGCCGGCCTCCTTTTCAGCGGCTGGGTCGGCGGCCTCGTCGACGATCGCCGTCGCCTGTCCTTTGTCCGCGCGGCCATCGCGGTCCAGAAGCTCTCCGTCGCCGCAGCCTACGCGCTCTTCATCGGTTCGTTCGCTGCTGAGCTCAATGCGAGGGGCATGCCAAGCGGGCGACGCGAGATTCTGACCGCTGCTGCGCTGCCCTCGCAGTGCTCTTCATCCCGCTACGCACCGCGACCAAGTCGGCCTGGGCGGCGCCAGGAACGACGCTGACGGCCGCAGAGGAGTCAGCTCGAGCGCTTCACTGGGCCGTCATCCTCGTCATGGTCCTCATCATCGCTGCGTCGAGCGTGGCCGGCCTCGCGTCCGGAGGCCTAAACACCGCCATCCAGCGCGACTGGGCGATGACCCTCGCCGGCGATAGCACGCGCAGGCTGACGACGCTCAACACGTGGCTCCGGCGGGTCGATCTGCTCTGCAAGCTTCTCGCTCCGGTGCGTCAGGGCTCCAGGCGATCCACCAGAGTCCGTCGCTGACCGTCCCATTATCGCGCCCTTCCTTTGGCATAGCTGCTCGTCTCGCTCCTGACGACGGCGGGCTCGTACGAGTTTACGCTCTGGTTCTACCTCGGCTTCACCGTCCTCTCGACCGTGTTCGAGTACGTCTGGATCGAGATCGTCTACAAGGCGTTCCCGGTGCTGGCCGAGGAGGAGGCCGAGCGGCAGGTCCGCATCCTCGCACACAGGGAGCGTCAGAAAGCCGCCGGCCGGCGTACCGTCTCGCAGCTCGTCGCCGCCGGCAAGGAGAGCATGCGGCAGATGGGCTGCGACTGGGCCGACTTTGCGCGGCAGCCCATCTTCCTCAGTCAGTCCTGGCTGACCCTCGAGCGAGCCCCACGATAAACCGCTGACGCTCACTCCCCCGCCTCAGGCTCCATCGCACTTTCTCTTGTCTACCTGACGACATTAAGCTTCGACGGTATTCTCCTATCGTATCTGAAGTCGCAGCGCGACTTCTCGGACGCCTTCATCGCTGGCATGCGCGGCCTCTCGGTCGTCATGGGCCTCGTCGGGACGGCCGTCATGCCGTTCATGGAGCGTCGGATGGGCCTCGTCCGCGGCGGCGCCTGGAGTCTATGGTGCGTCTATCGCTAGGGCCGTTGTTCAGGTAGCACAAGTTGATGCAGTAAGGCTTCGCTTTCAGGTCCGAGATCGTCTGTCTCGCACCGCCGGTCGTCACGCTCTTCGTCGGCCTGCCCCGAATGGAGCCGCCCGGCAAGGGCGACGCCTGGAACGTCGGCCTCTTCTTTGCCTTCATCTCGCTCTCGCGCATCGGTCAGTCGTCGCACAGCTGGGCGCGCGAGTCCCGATCGGACAAGCATGGCGAGAGCGCTGATGCCTTCTGCTCTTTTAGGCCTGTGGTCGTTCGACCTGTTTCAGCTGCAGCTGCTACAGGAGGCGCTCAAGGACCACCCGCGTCGCAATCGGCTGACGTCGCTTCAGCTGTCGCTCCAGTCGGCGCTAGATCTCGCCAAGTATGGCATGGTCCTCGGCTGGTCGTCGCCGGCCGACTTCAAATGGACGGCCGTCGTCTCCTTCGGCGCCGTTCTGCTTGCAGGCGGCGTCTACGGCGTCTACGTCCAGCGGATGCGCGGCCACCTCTTCCACTGGAAGAAGCTCGCAGACGACAAGCCCGACGCGACCGCCGACGCCGTGCCGTCACACTGGAGCTGGAAGGCGCCGGCCAAGCGCCGCCAGTGGGGCGAGGGCGTCACTCGCCGCAAGGTCGAGACCCCAGCAGGCGAGGCGTCCGTAGGCGTCCCGCGCGTTCAGAGCAAGAGCTAGATCGGCCATGGACGGGACCACTCAGAGTGTCTGGATCGATGCGTTGTACCACTCGATCTGGCAACGAGACTGCGAGGCCCGGTCATCGGAAAGCAAAACATGACAGATACAACGGGTCCCCGATGGCCAGCCCTCAGCCTCTTCACTTCTTGCCCCACTTGGCGACGATGCCCTTGCCGAGCTCGACGAGGTCCTTGGTCACGAGGTCGGCCTTGCCAAAGATGGTCTCGCACTCGTCGTTCTCATAGATGAGGCAGTAGGCGGTGTCGAAGCTGGGGTCGGAGCCGTGGCGAGGTAAGCCCGAGGAGCGGAGCAGCATCGACACGTCGGAAGATAAGGGCACGCACCCTGCGCTCTTTGCCGCGGCAATGTCCCAGGCGTGGGCGGCCGCAAAGACGCTGACCTCGCCCTCCTTGTCGGAGCCAGCCTTCTCGCGCGCCATCTTGTAGACAGACGGGTGCGGCTTGCCGGACGAGCACATGTCGGCCGACAGGATGTTCTCCATTGGCATGTCGACGCCGGCGTGATCAAAGTAGCCCTTGACGCGGTCGACGTTAGCATCCGAGCAGCACCAGACCTGCGAAGCAGTTGAGGGTCGGTCAGAGACAGGACCGTCAAAGTAGGAACGAGCATCTGCGCACGCACGGTGAAGCCGCCGTCGCGCAGGATCTGCATCATCTCGGCCATGCCCGGCCGCGGCTTGAGCTTCTTGTAGTTCTCCATGATGTACTGCCGGTCGGTGCGGCAGGGGTCAGGGGTCAGCCTTCGCCCGCGCAGCGGCAGATGCGGCCGCCTTGGGTCGCACCTCGACATCCTCTGCCGTGTAGAAGGACTCCGGGTCGGCGACGCCCGCCTGGAAGAGAACGCGCGCAAAGGTGTGCTTGAGGATGCTGAAGAAGGGTTTATATTGGTCGATCTGTGAGAGGTAGCTGTAATCCCTCTCCGTACCGCAAACCCACTAAGAGATAGGCGAGCGTCAGAGGGACATCTCACAAACTTCAGCCAAGAGGGTGTTGAGGCAGGTCCTGGGTCTTCCAGTCGAGGAGGAGGAAGGGAGGGGCGGCAGTTGGCTGCGCGCCACGCCGGACCGCCAACCGAAGCGACGAGCGCCTGGCGACGCCCGTCTTCTCTCCTCCCTCGACCGTCACATGCTCCCTCTGGGGCATTCGTCCCTCCCGCTTCCAGCTCCTCCCGACAGAGGGGACGCACCGCGTAGAACAAGAGCTTTGAGCTCAGGCCGGCCTCCTTGAGCTTGTCGCCGAGACGCTCCTGTAGCGCCTCAGCTCCTGCGTCGTACGAGAAGCATGTTCCGACAACGTCAAAGACTACGGAAGGCATGACTGCGAGTGAAGATGGGTGATGGGAGCGAGGCGGGGGTGACGTCGGAGAGGGATGTGGTGGTCGGTCGAGGAGAGAGTGATGGTCGAGGTCAGGTCAAGGGAAGGTCAATGGCCCGGGTCGGAGGGGGAGCGGGCGGGCGATGGCGGCGGGATCGGCCAACGCCGAGGCGCGGCGCGGCTGACCTCGCCCCCGTCGACGGCTCTCTCCGAAGGCAACCCCTACCGCGGTCGACTCAATCTCGATGCGCCGGGCAAAGCAGATAGATGCGACGGGAAAAATTGGAGCAAGAGGGAGACAGCCAGGCGATGTTCCCTGCTCGGCGACCGTATTGTCGGACGGACTCTCCAAGCTGGACGACACTCTCGACCGCCTCTGAGGCTGCAGCGTTACGCCGGCCGGCGCGTCGTCGGCCTGGGGCGCGGGCCTGCTTCCGGCGCGCTTCGCCTAACGATGCAACAGCGCGCGAGCGATGCGGGTGAAGCAGGTCCATCTGGCTCGCTCAAGGGGCCACGGCGAACGGCAGCGGCGTTTCGGCTCAACGCCGGTCCGACTTGGATGGCGGCCCCGCCGTCAGCAGACCGCAGGAAGACTAACGAGACTTGAGAGTCATCAAAGAGTAGGTGCGGCCAGGTCGCCCAGCCAGCAGGCGACTCCAGCATGCGCGTGCCCATGACGCGACGACGAGCGAAGCGCAAGGAGGCCGCAGGCAGGAGAGAGACGGAAAGAGCGATGGGCGGGAGCGGGTCCTTGAAGATGAGAAGCAAAGAGATGACGGAAGGGCAGGCCGGTCGGAGTGAGGGCGCAAAGGCACGCGTCGAGCGTCTAAGCCCGGTGGTCGCGCGAGACCTTGTGCATGCGCTTGCGGCCGAGGCCGGCGAGGCAGGTGTCGCGCGCGGCAGTGCAGCCCGTCCAGTCGGGGTGGGGCTGCCCGGCGTCGAGGCACTTGTTGTAGGTGCGGAAGCAGTCGTTCTGGTCGGTGGCCTTGGGCGCGGCCGCGCCCTGGGTGGTCGTGCCGGCGGCGGCAGCCTTGGAGGACGTGGCGACGGGCGCCGGCTTGGCCGACGAGACGACGACGGGGGCAGCCGTGGAGGTCGTGACGGCCGGAGCAGGCTTGCTCGACGAGATGGGGACGACGTTGGGCGCGGCCGAGGTGACGGGCTCGGCGACCGAGGCGACGACCTTGGACGAGGTAGTGGCGGCGGCGGCGGCGGTCGTCGAGGGCTTGACGGGGGCGGCCTTGGTCGTCGTCGGGGTGACGGGCGCAGCGGCGCCGGCTCCGTTCCAGACGGCGGGTCCTACGAGACGACAAGTCAGGCTGGAAGTCAGCGGATGCTCAAGAGGAGGAGGAGGAGGAGGAGGAGGAGGAGGAGGAGGAGGAGGAGAGGGACCGACCAGGGATAACGTAGGACTTGGGGTCGCTGCCGCCGTAGACGCTGAACTCGATGCCGGGCGTCTTGTCGGTGTAGGCGCCAGGGCTGCGAGGGCAGGTCGGGAAGCACATCAGTATCTCACGGCTGAGCGCTACGAGCGCGGACAAGGCGTACAAGGCGACGCCGGCAGGGAGCTTGGCCGAGCCGCCGGCGGTGACAGTGAGCTGGGCGCAGGACGGGTAGAGCTGGATGCCGCGGTCGTGGTTGGCGGTGTAGAGCGTGTCGGACTCGTGCAGGGCTGCGGCGCAGGAACCAGAGAGGTTGGTCAGCTTGGTGTTCGAAGGAAGAAGCATCGCGTGTCGACACGCACCGAGGATCTCGTACCGGATGAGGTACTCGCCAGGGGCGAGCGAGGCCGGCAGGGTGATGTCGTGCTTGCCCTTGTTGGCGATCAGGTTGTCAACGGCCCACTTGCCGTTGGCGTAGCTATCGGACAAGGGAGGACGAGAGTAGACAGAGGTCAGCTGGGCTCGGCGGGAGGGGGCCGGGGGGAGAAGGTGAGCAGGTGAAGAAGGAGGAGATGGAATGCCAGCTCACCCAGACTCGGCAATCTTGACCCAGACGGCGCCCTCGCCGTTCGAGGCGGCCGGAGCGAGGTAGGTGACGATGGGGCCGACGTGGCTCGACGCAATGATGTCGTCGCCGCGGTTGTCGTGGAACCACTCTGGCGTCAGCTTGGAGCCAGCCTTGGCTGAGAATTTGGCCGAGACGGCCGTCGTGCCGCCGACGTTGCACCGAACGTCGGTCGAGGTCAGGTCCTTGACCGGGTTGTTGTTGGGCGGCGTCCGGATGAAGGGGGCGATGCCGCTGCCGGTATTGGCATCGACGCCGTCGACGGACCAGGTCCAGACGCGGGCGTGGGCCGAGACCGAGGTGGCGAGCGAGGCGGCGAGGACGGTGACGGCGATGATGCGGGACATGGCTGGCGAAAGGAAGGCTTGCTGAGACCTGCAGCGAGCAGGGACGGGAGGGAAGGGAGGAAGGGTGGGTGAGGGACGACTGGCAGAAGGCGGAAAAGCCCTCAAGCTCGACCTCTTAAGGGCTCGTCGCTCGCGCCATGTGATGCGCCCCCCAGGCCGAGGCAAGGCGCGGCCCCGGGGAAGGCATCGAAAGCCTGAGAGGGGAGTTAAAGGACTCTGCAAGAGGGAAGGGCCGAGAGGGGGTGTTTGGGGAGGCCGGCCCGGGGCCTGTAGAAGACCCTGCCGTCGTTAAGGGGCTGAGACGACGAGCGTGAAGGCCGACGACTGGCCGGCCTGAGCAGAGCCGGTCCCGGCCTGGCTAAGCTCCAGTGGCCGAGTGAGGACGATCAGCGTCAGGGCTCGAAACAGGGGCGGGTTTGAAGGGGGGGACTCGGGAGACGGGCATCACGGGCGACAGGGGGGAGCCGCCTGCGTTTGAAGAGGGCCTAAGCGGGCCCCTCTCTCTTGGCCGTGCAAGGTTCAGTTCATCGCGCTCGTCGAGAGCAATCAGCCTCTCCTCCAACGAGCTATCATCCAACCTACCAGACGCGACGCGGCTGCGGAGGTCAGCGGGCGGGAGGAAAGGCCTTCCTGGCATCGTCCGAGGGTTGACGTATCTGCACGTGCGAGCCCGTCGGTCGTGAGCTGCCCGCCGACGCTACAATGGTCAGCCAGTGATCGACCGGCCATCACACAGCACACCAAGTCAACCCGAGCGACGAAGAGGTCACTGGGAACAAAGGCAAGAAGCACCGGCCGTCGTCGTCGTCGTCGCTGGCCAGCTGTCACTGGCCGCTGTCACTGGCCGTCGCCCGCCGGCTTGGGGAAGAGCAGGCGGCGGCGCAGCAGCGGCGAGCAAAGGGCAGCAGGGCCAGCTGGGAATTGGACGCGAAGCTTGTCTGCCGGGCCTTCCCTTCGTGCTCTCCCGTCCTCCCGAACGCCCATAGCCTACGAATCCTCAACAGCTGGGCCCCAGCTCGCTCCCGACCCTCCCTTCCCTTTTCGTTCCGCCTCTCGTCGCCGGCCGGTCCGTCGACAAGCAGCAAAGCCACTCGCTTCCGCCGCCGCCCCGTCCGTCGCCGTCGCCGCGCGCGCATGTCGGCCGTCGTTGCTCCCCCCCCAGCGGGCAGCTCGTCGCTGCTCAGCCGCTACCTGTCGTACCCGGTTGTCGCTGCCGATGGCTCGACGCGCTATCTCAAGGGCCCCAAGGACCTGCTCTTTCTGCTCGGCGCCTTTGCCGTCCTCGTCGTCCTGCGCGAGGTGACGATGCGGCTCGTCTTTGCCCCCTGCGCCCGTCGCTGGGTCGTCGAGGCCAACGGCGACGCTCAGGCCCGACAGACGGCCGCCGAGGGCAAGCCCGCCCGGCCGTCGACCGGCAAGGAGCTCCGCCGGCAGCAGAAGGCGGCGACACGCTTCGCCGAGCAGGGCTGGTCGGCCCTCTACTACACGATCTTCTGGTCGTTTGGGGTTGTGCGTCGCCCTTCGCCTAGCTCGGATCCGGAGCCAGCCTCCAGCGACTGACCTCCCGCCGGCCTCCTCTTCCTTCCCTCGCCCTCGCCCGCCCCCTCCCCAGGACCTCTTCCTTTCGTCGACCTCATATCGGCCGGGCCATCTCATCCCCTTTGACTTTGACGCCGTCTGGTCGTCGTACCCCCAGCTGGCCATCACGGGCGCCGAGAAGTTCTACTACCTCTTCCAGTGCGTGTCCATCTGCCGGAGGCGAGCCTCGTACCGGTGAGCGAGCACGGCCCACTGGTAGACTGACGGCACATCGTCGCTCGCGAACCCTTAGGCTCGCCTTCTACGTCCACCAGGCCGTCATCGTCAATGTCGAGGCGCGGCGCAAAGACCACTGGCAGATGTTCTCGCACCACGTTGTCACCATCTTCCTGATCACCGGCAGCATCCTGACCAACATGTCGGCCGTCGGGTGCGTATCGCCGCTGCATATCGCCACTGCGTGTGCGGACGTCGGTCGTCCGCCGCTGCGTGCTCGGACGTCGACCTGAACGTGATCGCTGACTGCCTCGATCCGCCCCCCCCCCTCCCCGCCGCAGCATCGTCGTCCTCGTCCTGCTCGACTTTGTCGACATCCTCCTGCCGACGGCCAAGATGCTCAAGTACTCGGGCCTGCGCTCCGCCGCCGACGCCATGTTTGGGACGTTTGTCCTCGCCTGGCTCGTCACTCGGCAGTTTGGCCTCCTGCTCGTCATCGTTAGCGTCTGGGAGGACGCCGGCCGGCTCATGCCGATCGACACGCCCGAGGAGGTCGAGATTGGACCTTACGACCTCGTACGTCTGTCGCGACCGCGTCAACTGCAGGGTCTCCCGCTGACCCCTCGCTACCGCCGCCGCCGCCCTCGCCCTCGCCAATCCAGCACTTTACGCGCGGCATGTGGCACTTTTTTCTCGTCTTCCTGATCTTCATCTGGATCCTCATCTGCATCTGGTTCGCCATGATCTGCAACGTCGTCTGGAAGGTCCTCACCGGTGACGCCGCCGAGGACACCCGGAGCGACGACGAGGAGGAGTCGGAGGAGGCCGAGGACGAGACCCCGTGCGTCGTCACCCTCCCTTCGCCCGCTCTCGCTCAATCCCGAGCATGCGCTGACCCCAAGCCTTCCACTCGCCCGCTCGGCCTGCAGGCTCAAGGCTAAGAGCGTCGGCTCGACGACGGCGACGCTGGCCAAGGATGCCGACGTTCGCAAACGCCGCTAGAGCCGCCCGCCCTTCCTCCGACTGTCCCATTTTCGCCTCCCCTTATCCCTCCCCCCCTTCAATAGACATGTTCCTGTGATGTATGCCCCCATCCATTCCGCGACCACGCCTCGACAGCATCCTGTCACCCCCCGGCTCGCTGCACCAGGCGGCGCGTCGCGAGGCGGAGTGTGAAACTACTGCTGGGCGGGCCTCGCGGGCCTCGCGCCGCCGTCGCTGCCGCCGCCGCCAGACCGGCACGACCGAGACGCCGCCCACCCTCTGCCCTTCTCCTCCTCCTCGCTCCCCCCACCCTGACAGCAGCCCGAACCCCTTGATCGACCGAACGATGCCATCCTACACGCCAACGCCTCCGCGCGGCACCAACATTGACCGCGACGTCACGCCCGAGCTCAGGAGGTCCGTCTCTCTCTTTCAGCCTTGCCGCCCTGATGCGACCCCAGCCGGCCAGAGGCTGACGCCTTCCCTCCCACCGTTACATTCCGTCGTGCCTCTCCGCCCCCCTCCTCTACGACACTCTCTCAGCAACCGCTCGCACTCGCACCGTGCTCCGACCGAGGAACGCGAGCGCGAGCGCTCGCACCGCGCCGACTCATACCATGCCGCCTCGCACAAGACGTCGTCCCACCGGCGCTCGACGCGCGAGTACACGCCCGATGAGGACGACGAAGAGGAGGCCCGCCGGCGGCGCCGGCGCCGTGAGCGCGAGCGCGCTGAGGAGGATGCCATCTCGGACCCCGAGGAGCGCCGGGCTCGGCGGGCCGAGCGTAAGGATCGCGAGCGGGCCGACGAAGAGGACCGGTACGGCCACCGTGGCGAGCCCGACGGCGCCGACAGCAAGCGCCGGCGCGACCGCAGCCGCGACTCGCACCGCTCGCGCGAGTCGGGCCGGGAGCGTGAGCGGTCGGACCGCGACGAGCGGCCGTCGCGCGAGCAGCGCGAGTTTGAGCGCCAGCAGCGCGACCGGGCGATGCAGGACGAGCGCCGGGAGCGCGAAGAGTGTACGTCGCTGGGCGGATGCGTTGTCCTCGCCGCCATACCCACTGACGGCCCCCTCCCCTTCCTTTGTGCCCGTCAGACCGCCTTCGGAACGAGCGCGAGCGGCCTGGCCGTGACCGGCGGGACGACCGGTGCGCATACACCCGTCCTTTGCAGCGAGCTTGAGGCGTCTCCATGCTGATAACCCTGTACTGCCGCTCCTCGCCCAGCTCTCCGCCCCGTCGCCGGCGCCGGCACTCGCCCTCGTACGACCCCAATGGCGGCCGGGCGGCCGACGCCCTGCTCGACGAGATCGACTCGGAGGCCCGGTCCGTCTGCGTCTCGCAGCTGGCGGCCAAGCTGACGTCGCGTGACCTCGGCATGTTCTTCGAGGACAAGCTCGGCGAGGGCGCCGTCCGCGACGCCAAGGTCGTCACCGACCGCATCTCGCGGCGTTCCAAGGGGTCCGTCCGCTTTCTCCTTGCACACCGTCTCAAGTCGTTTCCAGACGCTGAACTCGCTTGCTCCTGTGCCTGACAGCATCGGCTACGTCGAGCTCGACGCCCTGGAGCTCGTCGACCGGGCGCTCAAGCTGAGCGGTGAGGTCGTCATGGGCCTCCCGATTCTCGTCGAGCTGACCGAGGCCGAGCGCAACAAGCAGGCCCGCAACGGTGTGCCTAGCATCGGCCCCATTGGCACGATGGATGGCCGGCCGGCTCAGGGGTGCGTCCGCCTGCCAGGCGTCCATCTGCTCAGCCTCACGCTGCTCTGTGCTGACTTCTGCTCCGTCGCGTTGGCCGATCCAGTCCTGGCTCCCTCCCCCCGCTGCAGATGGGTCCGCCGCCTGCCTCTCTTCCCCCTCGTCCTGTCCAGGCTGCTACAGCCGCGCCCGGTGGCCCGCTCCATCGCGACCGCTTCGCCGGGGCCGAGATCCCCTACCACCGGCTGTACGTCGGCTCGCTGCACTTTGACCTCACCGCCGAGGACCTCAAGCAGGTCTTTGCGCCTTTTGGCGAGATCGAGTTTGTCGACCTCCACAGGGAGCCCCTCACCGGCAAGAGCAAGGGCTTCTGCTTTGTCCAGTGCGTTCGCCTTCGGTGTCTTTCCGAGCGCTCGTCTCTGCCTGCCCGCTGACCCCGCCGCCAACGTCGTCCTCGTCGCAGGTACTTTGACGTCGAGGCCGCCAAGACGGCGCTCGCGACGATGAACGGCTTCGAGCTCGCTGGTCGTCAGCTGCGCGTCTCGACCGTTAACGAGAAGTCTGGCCCGCCCGGCAGCGGCCCCCCGCGTCCGGCCGTGCCGTTCCTGACCGGCGGCTCGCTTCCCCTCCCCGGCGGTCCGGCCGGCACGGGTGCCAACGCGAGCGCCGCTGGCGAGGGCAACCGGCCCGAGAGTCTCGAGGAGCACCACGGTCCGTCATCCCTTGCCACACCGCTCTGCAGAGAGCCGAGCTGACGCCCTGCGACGGCGCCCCACAGGTCAGCGTATGGACCACAACATGCGTCAGCAGCTGATGATGAAGCTCGCCAGGCAGGATGTCCCGCCGCCGACGCAGCCGATGATGGGCTTCTCGACCCCTGCTGCCCCTCCGTGCGTCCGTCTCCCTTCGGACGCCGCGAACGCCATCGTCTGACCGTCGCTTCCTTTCAGCCCCCGTCCCAGCGTTCCCGTCCAGCCTTCCGTCTTTGTGCTCGTCAGCAACGTCTTTGACCCGGCCGAGTACGTCCGCCTGATGCCGGGTTCTGTGGGAAGGCACCCCGTTGACCCCCGAACCTCGTCGCCGTCCGTCCGCCCGCCTGCCGCACAGGGAGACCGAGAAGGACTGGGATACTGATCTCGCAGAGGACATCAAGGGCGAGGTCGAGGCCAAGTACGGGCCCGTCCTGAAGATCAAGGTCGAGAAGGAGTCGCAGGTACATCCGGGTCGTCTTGCCGCCTGCACCACGCGACGCTCGAGCTGACACCCTTCTCCATCCTGGGCTGCGCAGGGCGAGGTCTACATCCAGTTCGACGCGCTCGACTCGTCGGCCAAGGGCGTCGCAGGCCTCAACGGCCGCTTCTTCGGCGGCCGCTCGCTCGCTGCTCACGTGCGTTCACTGTCCGGCTGTCCCGCGGAGCCATCCTGTCCGGCTCTTGCCTGCTGACGCTCCCCTTGCGCCCTCAGTTCCTGCCCGAGGCCCTGTTCAAGGCTCACTTTTGATCCCCGCGCACGCGCTCCCCGCTGGTGACTCAGCCCTTGACACGCGCGCACTTCTGCCTTTCGCCACATCTAGCTCGTCGCGCCGGCTTTCTTTCCCCTTTCCCCGCTGCTTTTTGACTCTCAGATACCCGTGCTGGCATCTCGAGAGGCGCGTACCTCTCTCTTGCCTCGCCATGCTTTTCCCCCCTTTCGCTCGCCGTCGCCAGGGTCGTCATGGCCTTGGTGCTCGACTCAAAAAATCCCAGACTGTCTTTGATGGATCGTGCAGATGAGCCTACACCGCCTCGGGTCAGGGCGCTCAGAGCTGACGTGCGTCGCAGGCAGGCCTCTGCAGCCTCTTCGTAGCGACCCCCGACTCTTACAGGTGAGTCGCTAGCTGCAAGGTTTCAGACAGCGGGCGGACGCTGTGTCTCGATTTGCATGAGGACAACCCCCTCCCGCCTCCCTCGCTTCGCCTTAGGCGATGCGTTCGTCAAAGACCGCGCTGGCATTGACGCCGACGACGGCTCGGCCGACGATTGTCTTGCCGCCGTTGGGCGCCGTCGCCCACTCGATGTCGTTGATGAGCGACAGGCCGTTCGTCCCCTTGAAGAGGCCGTCCTCTGCGTTGAGCAGCCGGCGGGCCGTGTTGTTGTTGTACGGGGCGAGGGCGGCGACCTCGGCGTTGAGCTCGTCCGGGAGGAAGAGCTGGCCGGTGTGCTGCGACGTGTTGCGCGCCGACCGCTCGTGGTGGATCTTGAGATGCAAGTGGGTGACCCGACCCGGGTACCAGCCGGGATAGATGAGATCAAAGGTGGCTGGCCAAGGATCAAAGAGATCGGAGATCAGCCAGCAGTGAGTGGCGGCGGAGCGGCATGAGGGGGCAGACTGACCGGTCCCGGTAGGGTCCGTCGGGACGACGCCGCGGAGGAAAGTCGAGTTGTCGGTCGGGATATGCGACCTGACGGTAAGAGGTTAGAATCAGCTGCTTTGGTCGAAGTAGGCGCTGGACGAGCTCCTGCTCACCCTGGACCAGGCGTCGTCGGTCTCGGTCGAGGAGGGCCATCACGCCCTGGCGGCCCGCCCGGTCCTCCAGGGCCGTGCGGACCGTGCTTGCCCTTGCCGGGCGGTCCGCCTCCGCCAGGCGGGATCTTGATCATCGAGTCCAAGAAGCCAGAGTAATGACCGGCGGCATCGGCCGTCCAAAGGTCGACGAAGCAGGCGAGCGGCCGGCACGTCTCGACGTCGATGACCTCGACCGAGAGCTTGAACGGGACGCCCAGGCGGTCCTCGGTGATGTTGGCCCGCATGGCGATGTCGGGGATGAAGTAGGGCCCTGCAGGCGGGAAGCAACGGATAGGTCGAAGCAAGCACAGGTGAGCGGACGGGTTTCTCTACCCGGGTAAACGAGAGGGAGCGCACCTTCCATCACCTCTGGCGAAAGGACGCAAGGGGCCGAGTCGTGGCAGGCATGGAGCGTCTGTCTGATCGGGGCAGGAGTGAGACGGAGCAGCCAGAGTAGCGTCAGCATGAGATCCTTGAGTTCGCTAGTCTGACCCAAGACCAAGGGCCACTCGCCGGAAGAGAAACTGGTCGTCGTGAACGTCGGCGCTCAGGTGGGCCTGCACAAGCGTAGCGAGGACGGCCGTCGCCGGAAGGAATGAGGAGAGCAGCTTCATGTCGTATGAGCTTTGTCTCGGAAAGTGTGTGAGAGAAAGAGATCCGAGAGAGGTCAGCCCGTTCCGTCGCAGGAGAAGCTCTCTGGGGCGAGCCCACGTCTGCTGCAGCGCAGTCGAGGTGGACGGCAGCGCCGCAGCCCAGGCCGCCTGACCGAGGCGACCGGTGGCGGGCAAGTCAGCCCGCTTGTCGCAGGATGGGCCTCGCGCAGACGGCGGCTCCCCTCTGCGACGAAGATCAGCACAGCTGCGGCTCACATGCCCAGGTCAGCAGCGGCGAGGTCAAGCACTCTTGTCGTCGTCGTCCTCCGAGCTGAGCGGGGCCCCGGGCCGAGTCGAGGGAGGGATCCTTGTCGGGCGCTTAGCGACTTGCCGACGAGCGACGGCGATGGGCGATGGCGGCGAGAGGGCCGACCGGCGCAGACGGCGCTCGCTCGCTCTCCTCCTCCTCCCCGACCAGCATCCTCTCCTTCTCCCAGTCATCTCAGCCCGCCGCTCCTAGATCGTACGTCTGAGCTGCCTGCGCACGCCTTGGGCCGAAGGGGTCGGGTAGACAGAGGCTCATCCGCCGTGGACCGCTGCTGATCGCCCTGCGCTTCCCCTTCCCCGTATTTGACCTCACCCCCCCGCCTCTGGCTCTGGCGCCTGGCTTCGACTCCCTCTCCCTGCCCCTTCTTCAAGACTCGCGCTCCCCTCCTCTGCCCCGGTCCTCTTTTCGACCACCACCTCCCACTGCTCTATGCTCGCTAGCCTCCTCGCGACCTCGTCCTCCTTCGTCGCCCGCGCTTCGCCCTCGTCCCTCCTCTCCGCCACCGCCCTCCGCCGCGCCATGTCGACCTCGCTCCTCTCCTCGACGCCGCCCGCCGGCCTGACCAAGACGCCCGAGGCACTCGCCCAGAAGCTGTCGCTCAAGAACCCGTCCCTCCTCCGGTTCGACAACTACATCAACGGCAGCTGGGTCTCGTCCGCCCGGACCGAGTCGACCTTTGACGTCAACGACCCGGCCAGCGACGAGCTCATCGCCCAGTGCCCCGACCTCAACGCCGACGAGGTCCGCGAGGCCATCACCGCCGCCGAGGGCGCCCGCAAGAGCTGGGCGGCGACCTCGGTCAAGGAGCGGAGCGACCTCCTGCTCAAGCTCAACGCCATCATCGCCGAGAACACCGAGGACCTCGCCAAGATCATCTCCATCGTCCGTCCCTCGCGTGCCGCGCTCAACGCCCGGTGCTAAACCCCACTAGCGCCGGACCGGGTTGGCTGACCCATCTCGTCCCTTCCTTATCCTTCCCTTTTACCCGCCCCCGCCTCTCAGGAGAACGGCAAGCCCCTCGCCGACGCCAAGGGCGAGATTGCCTACGGCAACGGGTACTTTGACTGGTGCGTAGCTGGGCTTGTGGCGTCATCTGCGCGACCGCAGCTGACCTCGCCTGCGCTGCCGCTCACGCAGGTTCGCTGGCGAGGCCCTCCGCTCGTACGGCGACACGATCCCGTCGGCCACGCCCGGTCTGCGCAACATTGTCATCAAGCAGCCCGTCGGCGTCTGCTCGATCCTCGCCTGCTGGAACTTCGTGCGTCTGCCATCGTCGACTTTTGCGCGCGTCTCCGCGCAGCTGCTGACGACCCCGTCTCCCCCACTGCCGCGCCTTAGCCCAACGCCATGATCGTACGTCTCGCGGCTCTCGACCTACCACTCCTCGGTCACTCTGATGCTGACCTCGGCCTCACTTCGCTTGCGCAGACCCGGAAGCTCGCGCCCGCGCTCGCCGCCGGCTGCACCGCCGTCATCAAGGCCCCGCCGGAGACGCCGCTGTCGGCTCTCGCTCTCGCGGCCCTCGTCGAGAAGGCCGGCTTCCCGAAGGGCGTCGTCAACATCCTGACGACCAACAAGAACACGGTTGACGTCGGCTTCGAGATGACGACCAACCCGGACGTCCGCAAGGTCTCATTCACCGGCTCGTCGCCCGTCGGCGCGCTCCTGATGAAGCAGGCCTCGTCGACGCTCAAAAAGTGCTCGTTCGAGCTCGGCGGCAACGCCATCTTTGCCGTCTTTGCCGACGCCGACATCCCCAAGGCCGTCGACGGCCTGATCGCCTCCAAGTTCCGGCTCTCGGGCCAGACGTGCGTCTGCGCCAACCGCATCTTCATCCACGAGGACGTCTACGACGAGTTTGCCAAGCAGTTCATCGCCAAGGGTCCGTCTCGCGACCGCTGCCCTGCTCGACTGCTCCCCCTTGATGCGCTCCTTGGCTGACGCCTACCGGCCCGGCCCCTCCCCGACAGTCGCCGCCTTCAAGCTCGGCCACCCGCTCGACGCCGGCGTCACGCACGGCCCCGTCATCCACGCCCGGGCCATGGCCAAGACGGCCAAGCACGTCGAGGACGCCGTCTCCAAGGGCGCGACCGTCGCCCTCGGCGGCAAGCCCCTGCCCGAGCTCGGTCCCCACTTCTACGCACCGACCGTCCTGCTCGACGTCCCGTCCAAGGGCACGCTCATGGAGTCGGAGGAGACGTTTGGCCCCGTCGCCGGCCTGATGAAGTTTAAGACGGAGGAGGAGCTCATCGAGCGCGCCAACGACACGCCGTTCGGCCTCGCCGGCTGTGAGTCGCTTTGTCGGCCGCCAGCTGTACGGCCCTTTCGCTGACCCTATCGCTCCGACCTCGATCTGCAGACTTCTTCACCCAGGACCTCGGCCGGGCCTTCCGCGTCGGCGAGGCGATCGAGTGCGGCATGGTCGGCATCAACACCGGCCTCATCTCGCAGACGTGCATCCCCTTCGGCGGCGTCAAGCAGTCGGGCTTCGGTCGCGAGGGATCCAAGTACGGTGCGTCGCCATGCCGTTGCTGTCCAATCGTTTCGCCGACCGCGCTGACCTCCTGTTGGGGGCGGGGGGGGGGGGGGGGGGTGGGGGGGGGGGGGGGGGGGTGTGGGGGGGCGGGGGGGGGGGGGTGG
>Ga0308160_10001546_pt1 | contig 31777 bp, 26 predicted proteins | sample PhyFR1_FD_201036 | JGI IMG/M metagenome (GOLD analysis project Ga0308160, IMG submission 201036) | Phyllosphere microbial communities from UC Gill Tract Community Farm, Albany, California, United States - DLSLF.R1 | ecosystem: Host-associated > Plants > Phyllosphere > Unclassified | place: USA... | reverse complement strand
GGCAGCTCCTACCCATCTGTACTGGTGGAAGACGCCGTCCTTGCCATGGGTGCACTGGCCGCGGAGGCCGTAAGGCGCATCCGTGCCGCCCGCGCCGCAGCGGGCCAGGTACTCACCGTCGTCGGCATCACCGGCTCGGCAGGCAAGACCACCACCAAGGACCTCCTGGCGGGGCTGTTCGCCTCCCAGGGCTCAACGGTGGCGCCGAAAGGTTCCTACAACGGCGAGGTGGGCGTCCCGCTGACCGTCTTTCAGGCGGACGAGGGCACGTGCTATCTCGTGATCGAAATGGGAGCAACCGGGATCGGGCACATCCGGTACCTCGCCGACATGGTGAAGCCGGACATTGGCGTGGTCCTGGCCGTCGGCACAGCCCACGCCGGCGAATTCGGGGGAGTGGCGAACATCGCCCTCGCCAAGGGGGAGATGGTTGAAGGCCTCTCCGCCGGCGGGACCGCGATCATCAACCTCGACGACGACAGGGTGGCCGCCATGCGCAGCCGCACCGCGGCCGCCGTGCTCGGCTTCAGCGCTGAAGGACGCGACGGAGCCGCCGTGCAGGCCCTTGGTGCCGACACCAACGAACAGGGCAACCCGGAATTCGACCTCCAGCTGCCCGGTGGTGACGGCCCGCACCACGTGGCCAGCAAGCTCATCGGGTCCCACCACACCGGCAACCTGCTCGCCGCGGCGGCTGCGGCCTTCGCAGCCGGCATGTCCGGCGCAGACATCGCCGCCGGCCTGAGCCGCCAGGGCGCGGTAAGCCGCTGGCGGATGGAACGCACCGAACGTGCGGACGGCGTCACGGTGATCAACGATGCCTACAACGCCAATCCCGAATCCATGCGGGCGGCGTTGCGCACGCTCGCCGACCTGGGGCGCGGCAGGCGCACCTGGGCGGTGCTTGGCGCCATGCTTGAACTCGGTGCCGACTCGATCCGGGAGCACACCGCCGTGGGCACGCAGGTGGTCCGGCTCAACATCTCCAGGCTGGTGGTGGTGGGCCGGGAGGCGCGGGCCCTGTATGTCTCAGCTGTCCAGGAAGGCTCCTGGGGCGACGAATGCCTGTTCGCCGAAACTCCTGAGGAGGCCTATGAACTCCTCAATGCCGAACTCCAGCCGGGCGATCTGGTCCTCTTCAAGTCCTCCAACAGCGTGGGCCTGCGCCATCTGGGCGATCGGATAGCATTACCCCCACAAACCCCCCTGAACGCCGATGAAAGGAGCACACTGCTGTGATTGCACTTTTGATCGGCGCCGGGCTGGCCCTGCTCTGCGCCCTCGTCGGAACGCCGCTGTTCATCAGGCTGCTGGTCCGCCGCGGCTACGGCCAGTTCATCCGCGACGACGGACCCACGTCCCACCACACCAAGCGCGGAACGCCCACCATGGGCGGCACCGTGGTGGTGGCCGCCGTCCTGCTCAGCTACGGGCTCACACACCTCATCATGTTCCTGATGAACCCGGATTCCCCGGGGCCGTCCGCCTCCGCCCTGATCCTGCTGTTCCTCATGGTGGGCATGGGCCTCGTCGGGTTCCTCGACGACTTCATCAAAATCTCGCGGCAGCGAAGCCTGGGCCTGGACGCCAAGGCCAAACTCATCCTGCAGGCCGCCGTCGGCGTTATCTTCGCCGTACTGGCACTGAACTTTCCGGACGAATCCGGGCTCGCACCCGCCTCCACCAAGATCTCGCTGGTCCGTGACCTGCCCTGGCTCGACCTCGCCTTCGGGGGGACCGTCCTCGGGGCCATCCTCTTCGTGGTCTGGTCCAACCTGATCGTCACTGCCGCCACCAACGGCGTCAACCTCACCGACGGCCTGGACGGGCTGGCGGCCGGCGCCTCCGTCATGGTCTTCGGCGCCTACACCCTGATGGGAATCTGGCAGAGCAACCAGGCCTGCGGTTCGCCGCGGGAAGCCGGCAGCGGCTGCTACTCCGTCCGCGACCCCCTGGACCTCGCCCTGCTGGCGGCCATCATGAGCGCAGCCCTGGTGGGCTTCCTCTGGTGGAACACTTCTCCGGCCAAGATTTTCATGGGCGACACCGGCTCCCTGGCGATCGGTGGTGCCATTGCCGGGTTCGCGATCCTCTCGCGCACCGAACTGCTGCTGGGCATCATTGGCGGACTCTTCGTCCTCATCACCCTCTCCGTCATCATCCAGGTGGGCTACTTCAAAGCCACCGGCGGCAAACGGGTCTTTAAAATGGCACCCCTGCAGCACCACTTCGAACTCAAGGGCTGGGCCGAAGTCACGGTGGTGGTCAGGTTCTGGATCCTTGGCGGCCTCTTCGTCGCCGTCGGGCTGGGTATCTTCTACGCTGAATGGGTTGTGCTGCTGTGACCGTTTCCCCCCGCCTGGAAAACCTCGTTACCTGGGACTCTGACTGGTCCGGGCTGCGCGTGGCAGTCACCGGCATCGGCGTCTCCGGCTTTGCCGCCGCGGACACGCTGATCGAACTGGGCGCCCGGGTAGTGGTGGTCGACGCCGCCACCAGCGACACCGCCAAGGCCTCAGCAGACACCCTGAAAATCGTCGGTGCCGCCGATGTCCTTCTTGGCGAAGAAGCTGTTACCCGCATTCCGCGGATCGACGGTGAACTGCCGGAACTGATCGTCACCTCGCCGGGCTGGCGTCCGGACCAGGCACTGTTGGCTGCAGCAGCCCGTGCACACATCCCGGTCTGGGGCGACGTCGAACTTGCCTGGCGGGTCCGCCAGCGCGAGGGACGCAAGACCGCCGACTGGCTGGCCATCACCGGCACCAACGGCAAGACAACCACCGTGGGCCTCACCGAATCCATGCTGCGGGCCGCAGGGCTGAAGGCCATCGCGGTGGGCAACGTGGGCAAGCCCATCCTTGACGCCATCCGGGAACCCGTCGAATACGACGTGTTCGCCGTCGAACTCTCCAGCTTCCAGCTGCACTGGGCGGAATCCCTGTCGCCGCTGGCCAGCGTGTGCCTCAACGTTGCCGAAGACCACGTGGACTGGCACGGCTCCTACGACTCCTACCTGGCGGATAAGGCCAAGGTCTACGAACAGACCCAAAAGGCCTGCATCTACAACGCCGAGCAATTCGAAACCGAGCGCATGGTGGAGAACGCCGACGTCGTGGAAGGGTGCCGTGCCGTCGGCTTTACCACCGTCACTCCGGCGGTCAGCATGCTCGGCGTCGTGGAGGGCCTCCTGGTGGACCGGGCCTTCATCGAAGAGCGGCGGGACAGCGCCGCGGAACTCGCGGCCATGGCAGACCTTGGTCCGATCGCTCCCCGGCACATGGTGGCCAACGCGCTTGCCGCCGCGGGACTTGTCCGCGCCTACGGGGTCGACGCCGCAGCTGTCCGCCAGGGGATCCGCGACTACGTTCCCGGCGACCACCGCATCCAGCCGGTAGCCCGCCGCGAAGGCGTGCTGTGGATCAACGATTCCAAGGCCACCAACCCCCACGCCGCCGCAGCTTCACTGGCGGCTTTCACCAACGTCGTCTGGATTGCCGGCGGCCTCTCAAAAGGCGTCACCTACGACGACCTGGTCCGCGAGCAGGCACACCGGCTCAAGGCCGTGGTACTGATCGGAATGGACTCCTCGGAGCTTGCCGGGGCCCTCCAGCGACACGCGCCGGATGTCCCCGTGATCGCGGCGGCGCCGGGTGACACTGAAGAGGTGCAGACTGCTGCAGCGGAAGGTGCCACCGGTACCCGTTCCCCCCTTCCCGGGGAACAGGTCATGTCCCTGGCCGTTGCGACAGCAGCCCAGCTGGCCGGCTCCGGCGATACTGTGCTGATGGCTCCCGCAGCTGCTTCCATGGATCAGTTCTCTTCCTACGCACACCGCGGCAACACATTCATCGAAGCTGTCCGCGGGCTGGTGGAAGGGCAGGCCAAGACCGGCGAGGAGTAAGAATGGTCAGCACGCCAACGCGCCGGCAACCAAGCGGGCGGCCAGGCCGTCCGGCCGGCACCGGCTCCACCGCCACAAAGGCGCAGCGCCCGGCACCCGTCACGGTCCGGCTCAGGAACGGCTACCGCAGGTTCTGGTCAGCCCTCGAAGGCACCGGAACGTCGCGGAACGGTTCCACGTATTACCTCATCCTCGGCTCCACCCTGGCACTGACGGCGATCGGGATCATGATGGTCCTGTCGGCCTCCAGCGTGGAATCCATTGCCGCCGGAAAATCGCCCTATGGAGACGCTCTGAAGCAGGGCATGTTCGCGGGCATCGGCATCTTCACCATGTTCGTCCTTTCACGGATCAACGTGGTGTGGCTCAAGCGCCTCGCCTGGCCCGCAATCATCGCCGCCATGGTCCTGCTGGCCCTGGTGCAGGTGGTGGGCGCGGAAGTCAACGGCAACAAGAACTGGATCGACCTCGGCGGCATCACCTTCCAGCCCTCCGAGGCGTCGAAGCTCGCCCTGGCACTATGGATGGCCACCGTACTGGCCATGAAGGGCAAGTTGCTCCGGCGCTGGCAGCACGTCTTCGTCCCGGCCATCCCGGTGGCGGTCATCGTTATCGGGCTGGTGCTGATCGGCAACGACCTCGGTACGGCCATGATCATCATGATGATCGCCGCTGCCGCGCTGTTCTTCGCGGGCGTACCCCTTTACTTCTTCGGCATCGCCGGGCTGCTGGGGGCCGCCGGTGCGGCAGTCATGGCCATCACCAGCTCCAACCGGATGTGCCGCATCACCTCCTGGTGGACAGGCGAATCCTGCGCCGACGGCATCGACGCCAACTACCAGGCCACCAACGGTCTCTACGGGCTGGCTTCGGGCGGCTGGTTCGGTGTGGGGCTGGGACAAAGCCGGCAGAAGTACAGCTGGATCCCCGAGGCCCACAACGACTTCATCTTCGCCATCATCGGCGAGGAACTCGGCCTGGTGGGCACCGTCGTCGTACTCATCCTTTTCGCGATCCTCGGCGCGGCCATCTACCGCGTGGTGGTGGCGCAGGAAGACACCTTCCACCGCGTCCTGGCCGGCACCATCATGGTGTGGCTCCTGGGCCAGGCCACTGTCAACATGTCCGTGGTGACCGGCCTCATGCCGGTGATCGGCGTGCCCCTGCCCTTCATCTCCTATGGCGGCTCCGCGCTGCTGATGTCCCTCTGCGCCATTGGCGTGGTGCTTTCCCTGGCCAGGGAGCAGATGGCGCCTGCCATCCGTCCCAAGCGGATGCTGAAGTTCAAGGCCACAGGGCGGGAGAAAGCCCCCCGGAACAAGAAGACTGCAAGAAAGCGTGCCTGATCCCACATGAACCCGAAGAACCCCTCCATCGTCCTCGCGGGCGGCGGCACAGCCGGCCACATCAGTCCCCTCCTTGCCATCGCCGCGGCCGTGAAGAATGCCTCGCCGGACGCCGCCATCCTCGCCGTGGGCACGCCGTCCGGGATGGAAACCCGCCTCGTCCCGGCAGCAGGGGTTGAACTGGCGACGATCGACCGGGTCCCGTTCCCGCGCAAACCGTCGGCCGACCTGTTGCGGCTCCCGGCCAGGCTCGCCGGGGCGGTCCGCCAGGCCGGCGACATCCTGGACCGCGCTGACGCCGACGTGCTGGTAGGCGTGGGCGGATACGTGTGCACGCCGATGTACCTCGCGGCCCGGAAGCGCAGGATCCCCATCGTCATCCACGAGGCGAACGCCCGCCCCGGGCTCGCCAACAGGGTGGGCGCGCTGATGACTTCGCGCGTGGCCGTCGCTTTCGAAGGAACTCCGCTGCGGCACGCCGTCCACGTCGGCATGCCCATGCGGACGGAAATCTCAGGCCTGGACCGGAACGCTGCGCGGACTGCCGCCCGGGAGGCCCTAGGACTTGATCCCCGGCAGCCCACCCTCATCGTCACCGGCGGATCCTCCGGTGCCCAAAGCATCAACCGCACCATCGCTGCGTCTGTGGGGCAGCTGGCCGCCGCTGGGATCCAGACCCTGCACATCACCGGGCGCGGCAAGTCAGTCCTGGACGGGGCCGGCCAGCCGCTGGCCGCACCGGGCTACCGCCAGGTGGAGTACGTGGACGGAATGGAACTCGTCTACTCGGCGGCAGACGTGCTGCTGGCCCGCTCCGGCGCGGCGACCGTCTGCGAAGTGGCAGCAGTGGGCGTGCCCGCCGTCCTGGTGCCGTTGCCGATCGGGAACGGGGAACAGGCACTGAATGCGGCCGGCCTGGTGGCCGCCGGCGGCGCCCTGCTGGTCCAGGACCGCGACTTTACTGACGAATGGCTGGCCAAGGAACTGGTCCCGCTGGTTACCGACAAGGAACGGCTGGCCACCATGGAGGCCAACTCCTACCGGCTGGGCGTCCGTGACGCCGACCGGCGGATGGCTGCCCTCATCCTGGAAGCGGTGTCCGCATGAGCAACCGTGACCTTTCCGGCAGTAAAGCCCAGGGTTCCCTGGCATCCCTGGGCCGGGTTCACTTCATCGGGGTGGGCGGAGTCGGTATGTCCGCCGTGGCCAGGATCATGGTGGCGCGCGGCGTCCCCGTCAGCGGATCCGATGCCAAGGACCTTCCCGTCATGGGCGACCTCGCCGCAAAGGGTGCCAGGATCGCCGTCGGCTACGACGCCGGCAACCTGGGCGATGCCCAGACCGTTGTGGCGGGTTCGGCGATCAGGGCGGACAATCCCGAGCTGGCTGCGGCCCGGCAGGCCGGGCTGCCCGTGCTGCACCGGTCCGAAGCGCTGGCTGCCACGATGGGGGAGGACACGGTGGTGACCATCGCCGGTACCCACGGCAAGTCCACCACTACGTCCATGGTCACGGTTTTGCTCCAGGGCGCCGGCCTGGACCCATCGTTTGCCATCGGCGCCAACGTCCCGTCCCTGGGCGTTAATGCCGCGAACGGCACGTCTGGAATCTTTGTGGCGGAAGCCGACGAATCCGATGGTTCGTTCCTGAACTACCGGCCGCGCATCGCCGTCGTGACCAACGTCGAAGCCGACCACCTGGACCACTACGGCACAGCCGAAGCCGTGTACGAGTCATTCGACAAGTTCGCCGCCCTGCTGCCCGCCGGCGGACTCCTTGTGGCCTGCGCCGACGACCCCGGCGCGCGGGCACTGGCCGACCGCACCCGCCAGGCTGGCAACACCCGGGTCCTGCTGTACGGCACCGCCGGCGACGCCGACCTGAAGCTTCACGACGACGGCCCCGGCAGCGTTGCGGTGTCCACCGCAGAAGGGCGGTTCGACCTCGCTCTGCAGGTACCCGGCCGGCACAATGCGCTGAACGCGGCGGCCGCGTTCGCCGTCGCGCTTGAACTCGGGGTTGCACCCGGCGCTGCCGCGTCAGCCCTGGCCTCCTTCTCCGGCGCGTCCCGCCGGTTCGAACTGAAGGGCGAAGCCCGCGGCGTGCGGGTGTTCGATGACTACGCACACCATCCCACCGAGGTCCGCGCTGCCCTTTCCGCCGCGCGCTCCGTCGCGGGGGAGCACAAGGTGCATGTGCTGTTCCAGCCGCACCTGTTCTCCCGTACCCGGGAATTTGCCCGGGAGTTCGCTGAGGCCTTGGACCTGGCGGATACTGCGCTGGTCCTGGACATCTACCCTGCCCGCGAAGACCCCATCCCCGGCGTCACCAGTAAGCTCATTGCCGACCACATGGCCGGCAGGGGACGCCTGGTGAGTGCAGACGAGGCCGTCGCTGCCGTCGCGGACGCGGCCACCGACGGGGACATTGTGCTGACCGCCGGCGCCGGCGATGTGACCGGATACGGTCCGCGGATCGTGGAGGCTCTGCGTGGCTAGCACGCGCCGTCCCACCTACACCCCGACGGGCCGTAAAGGCCCCGCGTCCGGTACCGGGCGGAGCAAAACGGATGCCGCAGGCTCCCCGGATGCGGACGAGGTGATTTCGGCGTCGCGGAGCGTACCGGTCCAGGCATCAGAGAAGCCGCCCGCACGCACCAGCGGGACAGGCGGCAGGAAAGCGCCAGCAGCTGATTCCGGCCCGGCCGCCAACGTCCTCGCCTTCCCGGAACCCAGGGGAAAGCGGCGCAGGCGGAGGTTGCTTGTGGTGGTGTGCACTGTGTGTGCGCTGGTGGCTGCCCTCCTGGCCGGTGCCGTGTACTCGCCGGTGCTTGCGCTGCGCACCATCTCCGTGTCCGGCACGTCACTGCTGACCCCCGCCCAGGTCCAGGCGGCGCTCGAACCGCTGCAGGGGAAGCCGCTGCCGCAGATCGGCGACGACGACGTCAGCCGGCTCCTCGAGCCACTGGTCCAGGTCAAGTCCGTGTCCGCCGAGGCCAGGCCGCCCTCCGGGCTTGCCGTCACCGTGCACGAACGGGTGCCCGTGGCCCTGGTCAAGCAGGGGGAGCAGTACCAGTTGGTGGACGTGGACGGCGTCCAGCTGGCTACCACCGCGGACCCGGCGTCGGTATCCCTGCCGCTGATCGACGGCGGCGCCGGTGCCATTGGACAGGACCTGTTCAAAGCCACCGCCGCTGTGCTGGGCGCCCTTCCCGCGGATGTCCTGGCGAAGTTGTCGAACGCTTCGGCCAAGTCCGTTGATGCGGTGGAGCTCAAGCTGGTGGACGGCCAGACCATCGTGTGGGGCAACGCCTCCGAGAAGGAACTCAAAGCCAAGGTCCTGGCCGCGTTGCTGAAGGTTCCGGCTGATGCGAAGAACCCCGTACGGGTCTACGACGTCAGTGTTCCGCGGCATCCGGTGACACGGTGAGCCGCTTTCTTTTCCGGTATTAATCCGACACGCGGACCCGGTTATTGAATGTGGGAACCAGAGGAAATACCGTCACAGACATGAGTTACTTGACATAACTATAACCTTCAACTCGAAGGTTAAGGTTACAGGCTTCAAGCTCACCATCAGTTTTTCGCAATAAGACACGAACAAGGGACACGTAACGTGGCAGCTCCGCAGAATTACTTGGCCGTCATCAAAGTCGTCGGCATCGGCGGCGGTGGCGTGAACGCAGTCAACCGCATGATCGAGGTCGGCCTCCGAGGTGTTGAATTCATCGCCATCAACACCGACGCCCAGGCACTGCTGATGAGCGACGCCGACGTCAAGCTCGATGTAGGCCGGGAACTGACCCGCGGCCTCGGAGCCGGCGCCAACCCGGAGGTGGGCAAGCAGGCTGCCGAGGACCACGCCGACGAAATCGAGGAAGTGCTGCGCGGAGCCGACATGGTCTTTGTGACCGCCGGCGAAGGCGGCGGAACCGGCACCGGCGGCGCGCCCGTCGTCGCCCGCATTGCACGTTCCCTTGGCGCCCTGACCATCGGTGTCGTTACCCGTCCCTTCACCTTCGAAGGCCGCCGCCGCGCGGGCTCGGCCGAATCCGGCATCGACGCGCTGCGCGACGAAGTGGACACCCTGATCGTGATCCCCAACGATCGCCTGCTCTCCATCAGCGACCGCAACGTCTCGGTCCTCGACGCCTTCCGCTCAGCGGACCAGGTGCTGCTGTCCGGCGTCCAGGGCATCACCGACCTCATCACCACCCCGGGTCTGATCAACCTCGACTTCGCCGACGTCAAGTCGGTCATGCAGGGTGCCGGCTCCGCGCTCATGGGCATCGGCTCCGCACGGGGCGAAGACCGCGCCGTCAAGGCCGCGGAGCTTGCCATCGCCTCGCCGCTGCTGGAGGCCTCCATTGACGGCGCCCACGGTGTGCTGCTGTCCATCCAGGGCGGCTCGGACCTCGGCCTCTTCGAGATCAACGAAGCCGCACGCCTGGTCCAGGAAGTTGCCCACCCCGAAGCGAACATCATCTTCGGTGCCGTCATCGACGACGCCCTCGGCGACGAAGCGAGGGTCACCGTCATCGCAGCAGGTTTCGACGACGTCAAGGCCACCTCGCCGTCCATGGACCAGTCCCAGCCGCAGGCACAGGCTGCGCCGCAGCGCCCGGCAGCACCTGCCCCGTCGCAGGCGCCGTCCGCCGGTAACCACCAGGGCGGCAGCCACCAGTCGAACGTCCAGCCGGTCCACGCAGGCGTCGGCGCCGCCGGCCTGAGCAACTGGGGCCAACAGCGCCCCACGGCGGTACCCGCAGACTCAGGTTTCGACGTGGACCTGCCGTCCGTCGTGGAGCCGGACCTTACCGGCAACCACCAGGACGACCTGGATGTCCCCGACTTCCTGAAGTAGGCAGAGGCTTGTTCCACTGGCGGGCCGGCATCCTTCCGGGGGTGTCGGCCGCTTTCACGAACAGCGACGCCGGTAACCTGGCACTCCACGTCGGAGACGATCCCGAGTCGGTTCGGCAACGCCGGGCACGGCTCGAACAGGAGCTCGGCGTCAGTGCCGGCAGCCTCCGGTTCATGAACCAGGTACACGGAACTGACGTGGCCCTGATGGATGCTGTCAGTCCCGCTCCCGAGGCGGATGCGATGGTGTCACGCGGCACTCCGCTGGCCGTGATGGTGGCGGACTGCATCCCCGTGGTCCTGGCCGGCGCGTCGGCCGACGGACCCGTCCTGGCGGTAGTCCACGCCGGCCGTCCCGGCCTTGCCGGCGGAGTCATCCCCGCGGCCCTGGAGCGCATGGCCTCATTAGGGGCCACCGGCATCCGGGCCTGGCTTGGGCCATCTATTTGTGGGCGCTGCTACGAGGTTCCTGGTGCCATGCAGGAGGAAGTAGTTGCCGCCGTGCCTGCCACCCGGAGCACAACCTCCTGGGGCACTCCCGGCCTCGACCTGCCAGCCGGCGCGCGGAGCCAGTTGGAACACGCCGGAGTGACTGTCGAATACAGCGGGCCTTGCACCCTTGAGACGCCGTCCCTGTACTCCTACCGCCGGGACCGCCACACCGGCCGATTTGCAGGGCTGGTGTGGTGCCATGAATGACGCCGCAACAACTGGTGATCCCCGCTTCCGTGAACTCGCCGGGCGTCTGGACGCGGTACAGGAGCGCATCGCCAGGGCAGTCGGGTCGGCCGGGCGCGAAGGCCAACCGCCCAGGCTGATCGTGATCACCAAATTCCATCCGGCGGATGACATCCGCCGGCTGGCAGCCCTGGGCGTCACGGACGTCGGCGAGAACAGGGACCAGGAGGCCGCGGCCAAGGCGGCCGAGCTGGCTGAGGCTGGCCTGGCGTGGCACTTCGTCGGCCAGCTGCAGACCAAAAAGGCCAAGTCGGTGGTGCGCTATGCAGCTGCCGTGCACTCGGTGGACCGGCCCCAGCTCGTTGATGCGCTGGCCAAAGCGGTGCTCAACGAACAAGACGCCACAGGGCGGGCGCCATTGGACTGCTTCATCCAGGTCAGTCTCGAAGACGACGCCGGAGCGCACCGGGGCGGCGCGTTGCCCGCTGACGTTCCGGCGCTGGCCGATCGGATCGCCGCCGCGGAGGGGTTGCGCCTGGCAGGTGTCATGGCGGTGGCTCCGCTCGGTGCCGCACCCGAACCGGCCTTCGAAAACCTCCGCCGGGTCTCGGAACTGCTGGTGCAGGCCCACCCGGCGGCATCCGGCATTTCGGCCGGCATGAGCCAGGACCTTGAAGCTGCGATCAAATTTGGGGCGACACACCTGCGGATCGGCTCCGATATTCTCGGATCGCGTCCGGCCGTGGGGTAGCGTCGGGACTGTTGGAAGTGATGGGCGGGGGACTCCAGTGCTGTTCAAGTCATTGGGCGGCCCGCTTACGGGACACGATTAGGAGTCGACCATGGCCGGCGCTCTGCGCAAGACAATGATCTATCTTGGGCTCGCCGACGGCGATGAGCATTACGAGTCCGAGGAACTGAACACACGTAAGGATGAGGACGAAACGATGGAAGCAGACCGCGAGGAACGCCGTGCACCTGCACCCGTCCGCGAGGTCAGCCGTGAAACGTCCTACACCCCCGAAGAGGAATACCGGGCCCCTGTGACCCCCATCAAGCGTGCGGCCTCCAGCCGCGAAGAGACCTCAGGCCTCCGCCAGATCACCACTATCCATCCCCGCTCCTACAACGATGCCAAACTCATCGGTGAGAGCTTCCGGGACGGCATTCCTGTGATCATGAACGTTACCGACATGGGTGAGTCGGATGCCAAGCGGTTGGTGGACTTCTCCGCCGGGCTGGTGTTCGGCCTGCGCGGCAGCATCGAGCGGGTCACCAACAAGGTGTTCCTCCTGTCGCCGTCCTACGTTGAGGTCATCGGCGACGACAAGAAGGCCAGCGACACCCAGGCCAGCTTCTTCAACCAGAGCTGACCCGCAGACGTTGAACAGATGCCAGGCAGGGACACCTGTCTGGCATCTGTGCTGAAATAGACACAACACATCGGCGCCACCGCGGCATCGGCTTTTTGAACATGGAGATATGAGTTAAGGCATGGGAATTGTTTTCGGACTTGTCTATCTCGCGCTCCTGCTGTTTTTTGTTGCCCTGATCATCCGCCTGGTATTCGACTGGGTGCAGATGTTCGCCCGGGAATGGCGGCCGCGCGGCGTTGCCCTGGTGGTGGCGCACGCTGTCTACTCCATCACGGACCCGCCCCTCAAAGTGCTGCGCCGGCTGATTCCGCCGCTGCGACTGGGCGGCATCTCGCTGGACCTTGGCTTCCTGATCCTCTTCATCGCTGTCAGCATTGCGATGGGAATCACCAGGAGCTTCGCCTGATTCAGAGATTTACACCCATGCAACGCAAGACGGTGCCACCGGGACCGGATAGTGTAAAGCAGGGAAACTCGAGTTTGACACTGCAGTGTTGAATTAGAGATAGCAGACCAAATTTAGGTACCGTAGTTTTGACGGCCGGAAGGCCTACTGACTAACCAGACCAGTGAGGTGACCAGATGGCTTTGACGCCAGAAGACGTTGTCAACAAGCGCTTTCAGCCGACCAAGTTCCGCGAGGGCTACGACCAGGATGAAGTTGATGACTTCCTGGACGAGATCGTCGTTGAACTTCGCCGCCTGAACCAGGAGAACGACGAGCTCCGCAAGAAGCTCGCCGAGGCTGGTTCCAGCGTTCCGGCAACCGCCGCTGCCGCCCCTGTGGTGGAGAAGGTTCCCGCGCCCGTCAAGGCTGACAAGGACGAAGCCCGCGAAAAGGCCGAGGCTGAGGCCAAGGCTGCCGAAGCGAAGAAGAAGGACGTCCAGCCGGCCGCTCCCGTCGCAGCAGCCCCTGCAGCCGCAGCGGCTTCCACGTCCACCCCCTCCGCTGAATCTGCTGCCGGCCTGCTGGCCATGGCGCAGCAGATGCACGACCGCCACGTCGCCGACGGCCAGTCGCAGAAGGACAAGATCATCGCCGAGGCGCAGATCGAAGCCAGCAGCCTCGTCAACGACGCCCAGGAAAAGTCCCGCAAGATCCTCGGTGCACTCGAGCAGCAGCGCTCCGTCCTGGAACGCAAGGTGGAGCAGCTCCGCGGCTTCGAGCGCGACTACCGTTCACGCCTGAAGGCCTACATCGAAGGCCAGCTGCGCGATCTGGATGCCCGTGGCTCCGTGGCGACGCCGGAAGTCAGCGAAGCCAACTAGCACGTACAGCACGTATTCTGAAAGCCGGTGGCTGAGGATTCCTCGGCCACCGGCTTTTGGCATTGACCCGGTTTTACGAATGAAAGCACCATGACTGACGAACTTGCCGCCGGCGCTGCACGCCCTGTCCCGCCGTCACCCCGCCCACGACGCGGGGTGCTGCTGTCCTTCTTCGCCGGATTCGCAGTATTTGCCTACGTCTTCGACCAGCTGACCAAGGTGTGGGTGACATCCACCATGGTGGAGGGTGAACGCATCCCGGTTCTGCCGCCCCTCCTGCACTGGTACTTCATCCGGAACTCCGGTGCAGCCTTCTCCATCGGCGAGAACGTCACGTGGGTGTTCTCCATCATCATGGCCGCCGTCGCTGTCGCCATCCTCTTCCAGGTCCGGAAGCTGGGTTCTGTCTGGTGGGCCCTTGCGCTGGGCCTGCTGCTGGGCGGGGCGCTCGGCAACCTGACGGACCGGCTCTTCCGGGAACCCTCGTTCGGCATGGGCCATGTGGTGGACTTCATCCAGCTGCCCAACTTCGCCATCTTCAACATCGCCGATTCCGCGGTGGTCTCCGCTGTGGCCATCATCTGCATCCTGACTCTCCGCGGCATTTCCCTGGACGGAACCCGGGTGCATGCCGAGCGGAAGGGCACGGACGCTGATGCCTGAGCAGTTCATCGTCACGGAAGAATATGGTGGCACCCGCGCGGATGCAGGCCTTGCAGCCATTATGGGAATCTCGCGCTCGGCTGCCGCCGCCCTGATCGCGGAAGGGCACGTACTCAGCCGGGGTAAAGCCCTTGGCAAGTCAGCGAAACTGGCGGCCGGCGACACCCTGGAGGTCACCATTCCGGAGCGGCGCGATCCGCTGGAAGTCGTGGAGGAAATTGTGGAAGGCCTGAAGATCCTGCTGGACGACGACGATTTCGTCGTCGTCGATAAACCGGTGGGGGTCGCCGCGCACCCTTCTCCCGGCTGGGTTGGGCCCACCGTGGTGGGTGGGCTGGCCGGTGCCGGCTACCGCATCTCCACGTCCGGTTCGCCGGAGCGGGCCGGGATTGTCCACCGGCTCGACGTCGGGACGTCCGGCGTGATGGTGGTGGCCAAGTCCGAGAGGGCATACACAGCCCTCAAGCGGGCGTTCAAGGAACGCACGGTGGACAAGGTGTACCACGCCGTGGTCCAGGGCCTGCCGGATCCCCTGACCGGAACCATCGATGCCCCCATCGGCCGCCACCCGGGGCACGACTGGCGGTTTGCCGTGACGGAAGAGGGCCGGCCATCCGTGACGCACTATGAGGTATTGGAAGCCTTTGGCAAGGCGTCCCTCGTGGAAGTGCACCTCGAGACCGGCCGCACGCACCAGATCCGCGTCCATTTCTCCGCACTCCGCCATCCCTGCGCGGGCGACCTCACGTACGGCGCCGATCCGCGTCTGGCCGCAACCCTTGGGCTCACGCGGCAGTGGCTCCATGCGCGGGAACTCGGCTTCGACCACCCGGTGACGGGTGAGCGGGTGCGCGTGGCCAGCGACTATCCCCAGGACCTGGCCTTCGCCCTCGACGTGCTCGCCTCGGGACAGGCCTGAGCGGCATCGTCCTGGCAGTGCCGTAACCAGCCAGCGCATAGAATAGTGCGGTGACTTCCAGCAATGATTCGTTTGTCCACCTGCACACCCACACCGAATACTCCATGCTGGATGGAGCCGCCCGGCTGGGGGAGCTGTTCGACGAAACCGAACGGCTGGGCATGCCGGCGCTGGCTACCACGGACCACGGCTACCTGTTCGGTGCGTTCGATTTCTGGCAGAAAGCCCAGGCCAAGGGCATCAAGCCCATCATCGGCGTCGAAGCCTATGTGACTCCCGGAACAGCGCGGACTGACAAGGAACGCGTGCGGTGGGGCGACGAATCGCAGCGCAAGGACGACGTCTCCGGTGGCGGTTCGTATACCCACATGACGCTCCTGAGCTACAACAACGTGGGCATGCGGAACCTTTTCCGCGCATCCTCCATCGCATCCCTGGATTCTGTCTTCGGAAAGTGGCCGCGGCTCGACCGGGAACTGCTCAACACCTACTCCGAGGGCCTGATCGCCACCACCGGCTGCCCCTCCGGCGAGGTCCAGACCCGGCTGCGCCTTGGCCAGTACCGCGAAGCCGTGGAAGCCGCGGCGGAGTTCCGGGACATTTTCGGTGCCGAGAACTACTTCTGCGAACTGATGGACCATGGGCTGGACATCGAGCGGCGCGTCACCGGTGACCTGCTGCGCCTGGCCAAGGAACTGAACCTGCCGCTGGTGGCCACCAACGACCTCCACTACACCCATGAGCACGATGCGAAGGCGCACGAGGCGCTGCTGGCCATCCAGTCCGGCTCGACCCTGCTGGAGCCCACCTACGACAACGGCGGCTCCCGTTTCGCGTTCTCCGGCAGCGGCTACTACCTGAAGTCTCCGCGGGAAATGCGCGAGCTCTTCCGCGACCACCCCGAGGCCTGCGACAACACCCTCCTGATCGCCGAGCGGTGCGAAGTGTCGTTCAACACGAACGCCAACTTCATGCCGCGGTTCCCCTGCCCTCCGGGCGAGGATGAAACCTCCTGGCTGGTCAAGGAAGTGGACCAGGGCCTGCAGTACCGGTACCCCAAGGGCATCCCGGACGAGGTCCGCAAGCAGGCGGACTACGAACTGGGCGTCATCACTTCGATGGGCTTCCCTGGCTACTTCCTCGTGGTGGCGGACTTCATCAACTGGGCCAAGAACAACGGCATCCGCGTCGGCCCCGGCCGTGGCTCCGGCGCCGGTTCCATGGTGGCGTACGCCATGCGAATTACGGACCTCGACCCGCTGCGGCACGGCCTGATCTTCGAACGCTTCCTCAACCCTGACCGCGTTTCCATGCCCGACTTCGACGTCGACTTCGATGACCGGCGCCGCTCCGAGGTCATCGACTACGTGACGCGCAAGTACGGCGACGAGCGCGTGGCCATGATCGTGACCTATGGCACCATCAAAACCAAGCAGGCGCTCAAGGATTCCTCGCGTGTGCTGGGCTACCCGTTCAGCATGGGGGAGCAGCTCACCAAGGCCCTGCCCCCGGCCGTCATGGCCAAGGACATTCCGCTGGCCGACATCCAGAACCCGGAGGCCAAGCGGTACAGCGAAGCAGGGGACTTCCGGCAGCTTGTCAGCACGGATCCGGAGGCCGCCAAGGTCTTCGAGACAGCCCTGGGCATCGAGGGCCTGAAACGCCAGTGGGGTGTGCACGCCGCCGGCGTCATCATGTCCTCGGACCCGATCATCGACGTGATCCCCATCATGCGCCGCTTCCAGGACGGCCAGGTGATCACCCAGTTCGATTACCCCACGTCCGAGGGCCTGGGCCTGATCAAGATGGACTTCCTGGGCCTGCGGAACCTGACGATCATTTCCGACGCCCTCGAGAACATCAAGATGAACCGCGGCATCGACCTGGACCTCGAAAACCTGGAGCTCGACGACGCGCCGTCCTACGAGCTCCTGGCCCGCGGCGACACCCTGGGCGTTTTCCAACTCGACGGGGGACCCATGCGGTCCCTGCTCAAGCTGATGAAGCCTGACAACTTCGAAGACATTTCCGCTGTCCTTGCGCTCTACCGGCCGGGTCCCATGGGTGCCAACGCCCACACCGACTATGCGCTCCGCAAGAACGGCATCCAGGAAGTCATCCCCATCCACCCGGAACTGGAGGAGCCCCTTAAGGAGATCCTCGGCGGTACCTACGGTCTGATCGTTTACCAGGAGCAGGTCATGGCCGTGGCGCAGAAGCTGGCCGGCTACTCGCTGGGCCAGGCAGACATCCTCCGCCGCGCCATGGGCAAGAAGAAGAAATCGGAACTGGACAAACAGTTCGCCGGCTTCTCCCAGGGCATGCAGGACAACGGCTACTCCATGGCGGCCGTAAAGACCCTCTGGGACATCCTGCTCCCGTTCTCCGACTACGCGTTCAACAAGGCCCACTCGGCCGCGTACGGCGTTATTTCGTACTGGACCGCTTACCTGAAGGCGCACTACGCGCCCGAATACATGGCTGCGCTGCTGACGTCTGTGGGTGACGACAAGGACAAATCGGCCATCTACCTCAACGAGTGCCGTCGCATGGGCATCACCGTCCTGCCCCCGGACGTCAATGAATCGGCCCTGAACTTCACCCCTGTGGGCACGGACATCCGCTTCGGCATGGGCGCCATCCGCAACGTCGGCGTCAACGCGGTGGAGGCCATGGTTGCCGCCCGTGAGAGCGAGGGCGCCTACACGTCCTTCAAGGATTACCTGATGAAGGTACCGGCGGTGGTCTGCAACAAGCGGACCATCGAGTCGCTGATCAAGTCCGGCGCCTTCGACTCCCTGGGCCACCACCGCCGCGCGCTGGCGATGATCCACGAAGAAGCCATCGACTCCGTGATCACGCTCAAGCGCAACGAGGCGATTGGCCAGTTCGACCTCTTCGCGGGCTTCGAGGAGGCCGAGTCCGAAGCGTCGCTGAGCATCGAGATCCCGGACTTGCCTGAGTGGGAGAAGAAGGACAAGCTTTCGTTCGAGCGCGACATGCTGGGGCTGTATGTCTCGGACCACCCGCTCCAGGGCCTGGAAGGCGTCCTGAGCCAGCACGCGGAAATGAGCATCACCACCATCCTGGGTGAAGACGGGCCGCAGGACGGCGCAATCCTCACCATCGCAGGCATGATCACCTCGCTCAGCCGCAGGATCGCCAAAGCCAGCGGCAACGCCTACGCACGCGCCGAGGTGGAGGACCTTGGCGGTTCCATCGAGGTCATGTTCTTCGGCCAGGTCTACGGACCCATCGCCTCAGTGCTCGCCGAGGACCTGATCGTGGTGGTGAAGGGCCGCCTCCAGAAACGCGACGACGGCGCCATCACCCTGAACTGCATGGAACTGTCCGTCCCCGACCTCAGCGAAGGCCTGAACGGCCCCCTGGTCATCACCATGCAGACGCACAAGGCCACCGAGGCTGTAGTGACCGAACTCGGCGATGTGCTCCGTACCCACCGGGGAAATTCCGAGGTCCGGCTGCACCTCCAGGGCGACACCCGCACCGAGGTCATGGGCCTCCCTGTGCACCTGCGGGTCAACCCGAGCCCCTCGCTGTTCGGCGACCTGAAAGTCCTCCTGGGCCCCGCCTGCCTGGACGCCTAGGCGCTCTTCCCCCAGGGATGCACGACGGCGGAAGTCGCCTTCCGCCGTCGTTCGCCCTTCTGCGGGAGGTGTCTTCGCCGGGGCTAGATTTCGTAGTCGAGGGGGACAGGTTGGCCGTAACCCCCGGCGTGGTACAGGAGGGGAGTGCCTTCGCCGCCCACCTGGCCGTCCACCACCTGGACCACCACCACGGCGTTGTTTTCGAAGGAAAGGCGCATCTGAACTTCGCCGATCAGCCAACCTGCAACGTCCTTCAGCACGGGAACCCCGTGCGGCCCGGTTGCCCAGTGGTCGCCCTCGAAACGGTTTCCGGCGGCCGAGAACCGTGCGGCCAGCTGCTGGTTTTCGAGCCCCAGCATGTGGACTCCGATATACGTGGTGTTGGCCACGGCCGGCCAGGAACGCGAACTGCGGGCCATGTTGAAGGTGAAGCGTGGCGGCTGGGCGGAGAGCGAAGCCACTGACGTGGCCGTGAAGCCGTAGGGCTCGTCCTGGTAGTTGACCGTGATGATGGCCACCCCGGCTGCGTGGCGCCGGAACATTTCCCTGAATGTCCGCTCGAACTGCGCGCTGTTGTCGGTCACCCGGTACTCCTGAAGGCTGGATGGGCAGTTGCTTGTTTCCTAACCCTATTGTCCGCCTTCTCCGGGAGGGCAACATTCCGACACTGGCGGGAGGGCAACATCCCGTGGCTGGGCCGCGGTCCGCCGGCAGGAACATTTGTTAAGGTTTGTGGCATGACACTTACACCCCGCCGGGACCGGCCGCGCCTGCCGTGGGCCCTCTTCGCCGTTACTGCGGTTGCCGGCATTCCCGCCGGAATCCTGTGGTGGCTGCTGGCGCCGGGCGGCCTCAACCTGATCACCCGGGACCCGGCACTGGCTACCGGCTCCAACCCCTCGGTCTGGCTGCCGCGGGACCTCACGCTCGCTGGCCTGATGGTCCTTGCCGGCTGCCTCCTTGCGGTGTTCCTGGCCGACCGCCGGCGCCCCCGGCCGGAGGCGTCGTTGGTGCTGGGCCTGGCTGGGGCGGTGATTGGCAGCGTCCTTGCCTGGCAGACCGGTATGTTGGCCGGACGCCTGTGGGGCACTCCGGTGGACACCTCCGTGAATGCAAGCCTGGCGTTTTCGCTCCGCGCACTGCCGGTGTTGCTCCTGTGGCCGGCAGCCACCGCCATTTCCGTTTTTGTCCTGGAACTCCTGGAGCAGCTTGGCAGGAAGCCCGGCGCCGGGAACCGGCTGGAGGATGCCGCTGGCAGCAGTGGCCGCGGCGCCCCGTAAAATGGTCCAGTGACCATTTCATCGGAGTTCCCCGCCACCCCCGCCACTGCCGTGAACTTCCGGACGGTGGACGTCCGGGGCCGAAACCTGACGCTCGCCGGGCTCCGGGCGGCCGTGCCCCGCGCGCAGGGACAGACGGTGGCCAACGCCGAAGAGAAGGTCCTCGACATTATCGGCGCCGTCCGCGCGCGCGGGTTCGGGGCGCTGGCTGAGCTGGCGCTCCGGTTCGACGGCGTGGAGCAGTCCCACCCCCGGGTGCCCGCGGAGGCCCTCGACTCGGCCCTGGACAACCTGGACCCCGCCGTCCGGAAAGCCCTTGAGGAATCCATCCGGCGTGCCCGCATCTTCGCTGACGGCCAGCGTCCCCGCAATGTCGACGTCGAACTCGGCGACGGGGCCCTGGTCAGCCAGAACTGGGTTCCAGTGGCACGCGTGGGCCTCTACGTGCCCGGCGGCCTGGCCGTTTACCCGTCGTCGGTCATCATGAACGTGGTGCCGGCACTGGCCGCCGGTGTGGAATCCATCGCCCTGGCGTCGCCACCGCAGAAGGAGTTCGGCGGCCTGCCGCACCCCACCATCCTTGCCGCGGCCGCCCTGCTGGGAATCACTGAGGTGTACGCCATCGGCGGCGCGCAGGCCATCGCAGCGTTCGCCTACGGCGTTGAGGCGGCGCAAGCCGGCCCGGCCCTGGAACCCGTGGACGTGGTGACAGGGCCCGGCAACATCTTCGTCGCCACTGCCAAGCGCCTGGTGAAGGGTGTGGTGGGCATCGATTCCGAGGCAGGCACCACCGAGATTGCAATCCTCGCTGACTCCACCGCCCAGCCTGCCCTGGTTGCGGCCGACCTGATCAGCCAGGCGGAGCACGACCCCCAGGCGGCGTCGGTCCTGATCACGGATTCGGAGGACCTCGCCGCTGCAGTGCGCGCGGAGCTGGACGTGCAGGCCGCTTCGACCAGGCATTCCGACCGTGTCCGTCAAGCCCTGTCCGGCCCCCAATCGGGCGTGGTGCTGGTGGACGGCCTGGAGCAGGGTATCGCGGCGTGTGATGCCTATGCCGCCGAGCACCTGGAGATCATGACCGAGGACGCTTCTGCCGTCGCGGCGCGGATCAGGAACGCCGGGGCGATCTTCGTGGGGGACTACAGCCCGGTCAGCCTTGGTGACTACTGCGCCGGCTCCAACCACGTGCTCCCCACCAGCGGAACCGCGGCCTTCTCCTCCGGCCTGAACGTCACCACGTTCCTGCGCGCCATCCAGGTGGTGAACTACAGCCGGGACGCCCTTGCTGAAGTCAGCAACCACATTGTGAACCTGTCGCGCGCAGAGGACCTGCCCGCCCACGGTGACGCGGTCAAGGCGCGTTTCCCGGGCGCCGCCGGCTAAGCCCGGACAGGGCATTGGCACTACATGTAGTTGGTGCGCCCACTACATGTAGTAATGACACGCTTGTTATTCACCCGCGAGCCGCCGTAAACTGGAGGCCGCGGCAGTAATGCCGCCAACCTGTGCCACCATAGTCTTCACCTGCCGACTGCCGATTCCACAGTCCCCGAAGGGACCCCTGCGAGAGAGGGACGCCATGTACTGTCCGTTCTGCCGCAATCCCGATTCCCGGGTCGTGGACAGCCGGATGGCTGACGACGGGTCCGCCATCCGCCGGCGCCGCCAGTGCCCGGAATGCGGGCGCAGGTTCACCACCGTGGAGACCACCAGCCTGTCGGTCATCAAACGGTCCGGTGTCGGCGAACCCTTCAGCCGCAGCAAGGTCATCAACGGCGTCCGCAAGGCCTGCCAGGGGCGCCCTGTGAGTGAAGACGACCTCGCCATGCTGGCGCAGGAAGTCGAAGAGCAGATCCGCGCTTCCGGCGCGGCGGAAATCGACGCCCATGAGGTGGGCCTGGTTATTCTTGGTCCGCTGCAGAAGCTGGACGAGGTCGCCTACCTTCGCTTCGCGAGCGTCTACCAGGCCTTCGAATCCCTCGAGGACTTTGAGGCAGCCATCGCCCAGCTCCGCCACGAGGCGCAGGAAGATGCCACTGAAAGCCCTGCCTCGCCGCGAAAGCCGGAAAAGACTTCCCTATAAGACTTCCGGCGGCAGCTGCGGAGGGGAAGCCGCAGCTGCCGCCGGTACCTCACCCGCCCATGGCGCGGCACGACCAGCCGTGAACGTGCACTGCCGCCGCCCGGTGGATTACTAAAAGGCAGAACACCAAAACGCAGAACACCCCTTCCGGATCCGGAAGGGGTGTTCTGCGTAGGCCGGGTGGGCCGGCGTCGCGGCGCAGCCTACTTGGCGAGTTTGTGCTTGAGGGCTATTTCGACTGCGGCGCCCACAATCCCGGCTTCGTTCCGGAGCACCGCCGGGACAATCGGGGTGCGGAGCTTGAGGTTGGGCAGGTATTCGTCGGCACGCTTGGAGATGCCGCCGCCAACAATGAACAGTTCGGGGGAGAACAGGAACTCGACGTGGGAGAAGTAGCGCTGCAGCAGTACGCTGTATTCGTCCCAGGACAGCCCGTCCCGCTCACGTGCCACGGCGGAAGCCTTGGTCTCTGCATCGAAACCGTCCACCTCCAGGTGGCCCAGCTCCGCGTTCGGGACGAGCTTCCCGTCGAAGATGAAAGCCGAGCCGATCCCGGTGCCAAGCGTGATGACCAGGACGGTTCCCTTCACGCCTTCGCCAGCGCCGTAGCGGGCTTCCGCGAGTCCGGCGGCATCGGCGTCGTTGATCACCTCAACCGGGCGGCCCAGCCGGGCAGTGAGGAGGGCATCGATGTCGGTGTCGAGCCAGCTCTTGTCCACATTCGCGGCGGAGTGGACCACGCCGTGCTGGATGATGCCGGGGAAGGTCACCCCGACCGGCGAGCCGGCCTCCGGGGCCTCGGGACGCGCGGAGAGCTCAGCTACCACCAGTGCCACGGCCTCGGCCACGGCCTCTGGGGTGGCCGGCTGCGGTGTGGGCACACGGAACCGGTCGCCCAGGAGCTTGCCCTTTTTCAGGTCGACGATGCCGCCCTTGATTCCCGTGCCTCCGATGTCGATGCCGATCAGCGGGGCGTTCTTGTGCGACTTCTCGTCTTTCTTGGCCAATGGGTTTCCGTTCGTGGCAGGGGACGGGCAGGGAATAGGGTGCAGGTGGCGTGCAGCTCCCGCGGACCTGTTAGGCCGCAGTGCGGCGCGTTACGGCAGGGTGAGGATTTCGGCGCCGTTATCGGTGACGAGGAGGGTGTGCTCGAACTGGGCGGTGCGCTTGTGGTCTTTGGTGACAACGGTCCAGTCGTCGGCCCACATGTCCCATTCCACAGTGCCCAGGGTGAGCATCGGTTCAATGGTGAAGACCATGCCGGCTTCGATGACGGTGTTGTAGGCCGGGGCGGCGTCGTAGTGCGGGATGATCAGCCCGGTGTGGAAAGCCTCGCCCACGCCGTGCCCGGTGAAGTCCCGGACCACACCGTAGCCGAAGCGCTTGGCGTAGGACTGGATGGCGCGGCCGATGACGTTGATTTCGCGGCCCGGGGCAACGGCCTTGATGGCCCTGTTCAGGGATTCCTGCGTCCGTTCAACCAGCAGCCGGGAATCCTCATCCACGTCCCCCACCAGGAAGGTGTGGTTGGTGTCGCCGTGTACACCGTTGATGAAGGCGGTGATGTCGATGTTGATGATGTCGCCGTCCCGGACCACCGTGCTGTCCGGGATGCCGTGGCAGATGACCTCGTTCAGCGAAGAGCACAGCGATTTGGGAAAGCCCCGGTAGCCGAGGGTGGAGGGGTAGGCGTTGTGGTCGAGGAGGAACTCATGGCCCACCTTGTCCAGCTGGTCGGTGGTGACACCGGGCTGAATGTGTTTTCCCACCTCGACGATGGCCTGCGCCGCGATCTTCCCCGCGATGCGGATCTTTTCGATGGTCTCCGCGGATTTCACCTCGGAGCCGGTGAACTTGGCCGGGGCGGGTTTGCCCACATACTCCGGGCGGGGGATGGACGCCGGGACGGGACGCTGCGGGCTGACGGTACCGGGGGTGAGGGTGCCGATGGGTGCAGTCGAGGCAAGGGAAGGCATAGATTGATCATATAAGGCACCACAGAACGCCTAACAACCGCGAAGCCGGGTATGCCGCCGTACGAATCAACGTTACGCGGATCACGTTCCGGACGCGCCGGCCGAACCCGAGGAGCAGCAATGCCTGAGTACTGGTACAACGTCAATACCCACGAGGTCGAAGAGGACAGGCTTTCCGACTGGAGCCAGCTGATCGGGCCCTACAAGACGAGGGAAGAGGCCGAGCACGCGATCGAGAAGGTCCGCGCCCGGAACGAGACCTGGGAAAAGGGCGACGACGACTGACGGGCAGGTGCCCGCCCGGAAGCAGGTGCCGGCCTAGAAGGAGTGCTCGGGTCCAGGGAACTGCCCGGTCCGGACGTCGTCGCCGTACTGCGTGGCTGCGTCGAGCAGCGTGCTGCGCAGGTCCGCGTACTGCTTGACGAACTTGGCCATCCGGCCGCCGCGGAGTCCGGCCATGTCCTGCCAGACGAGCACCTGGCCGGTGGTTTCCTTGCCGGCCCCGATGCCCACGGTGGGAACGTCGACGGCGGCGTCCACGGCGGCCGCCGTCTCCGCCGGGACCATCTCCATCAGGACACAGAACGCGCCCGCCCCGGCCAAAGCGACGGCGTCGTCAATCAGGCGCTGCGCATCGTCGCCGCGGCCCTGGACCCGGTAGCCGCCCAGGGCATGTTCGCTCTGCGGGGTGAAACCGATGTGGGCCATGACAGGTACACCGGCCTGGACCATGGCCCGGACGGTGGGGGCATAGTAGGCGCCGCCTTCGATCTTGACCGCATGAGCCAGGCCCTCTTTCAGGAAGCGCACGCCGGTGGCCACGGCCTGCTCCGCGGAAACCTCGTAGCTGCCGAAGGGCAGGTCCGCCACCACCAGTGCGCGTTTGGCGGTACGCGCAACCGCCCGGCAGAGGGGGAGGAGCTCGTCAACGGTGACGGGCAGGGAGGTCTCGTTCCCAAAGACATTGTTGGAAGCGGAATCACCCACCAGGAGGACCTCGATCCCGGCGGCGTCGAAGATTTCGGCAGTGTACTGCTCGTAGGCGGTCAACATCGCGAACCGGGTCCCGTCCCGCTTGGCCTGCTGCAGGTGGTGGATGCGCACCTTGGCCGGCTTCCGCTCAGCTGCGGGCGCCGGCTGCGCGGGGCCGCTGCCGTAGGGGGCGGGTACTTCGGCGGACGCGCGTGATTCGGAGCTGTTGGAGGCCATGGGACGAGCGTAGTGCGGTACCGGCCGTCCAAGCTACCGCGGGGGCGGGCGGCAAAGGTGATAACCGTCATACCCAAGGGCGCCGGCCCGCTGCCGGGGAACGGGAAAACCGGCGCCGCGGGCTGCCGTGGACCGTGCGGCAGGTTAATGCTGTGTTACGTGCGGCGCAGGCTCAAGCATCGGCGTCGAATGCTTAGTACAGTGTTTGTGAACTGCTGCCGGCTTTCCCCATGCGTGGACCCGGAGCATGGACGTTGACCGGAGAAGAGGCCATCATGGACCGCCAGCAAGAGTTTGTCCTGCGCACAATCGAAGAGCGCGACGTACGTTTCGTGCGCCTGTGGTTTACCGACGTCGTGGGATCGCTGAAGTCCGTGGCGCTGGCGCCGGCCGAGGTTGAAGGGGCGTTCGAGGAAGGCCTCGGCTTCGACGGCTCCTCCATCGAAGGCCTGGCCAGGGTCTTTGAATCGGACATGCTGCTGCAGCCAGACCCGGCAACCTTCCAGATCCTGCCGTGGCGTGGCGAGACTGAACAGACCTCACGGATGTTCTGCGACATTCTGACCCCTGACGGCGAGCCTTCCACCGCTGATCCACGGAATGTCCTCAAACGGACTCTTGCCAAAGCCGCGGACATGGGCTTCACCTGTTATACGCATCCTGAGATCGAGTTCTACCTGCTCAAGTCCCAGGAACCGGGCCCCGACGGCGCGCCGGTACCGGTGGACGAGGGCGGCTATTTCGACCACGTGCCCGGCGGCGTCGCCCAGGACTTCCGCCGGACGGCCGTGACCATGCTGGAGTCGGTGGGAATCTCGGTGGAGTTCAGCCACCACGAAGGCGGCCCGGGCCAGAACGAAATCGACCTCCGCTACGCCGACGCCCTGCAGACGGCGGACAACATCATGACGTTCCGCACGGTCATCAAGGAGGTCGCCCTCCAGCAGGGAACCTACGCCACCTTTATGCCGAAGCCGTTCACCGCCCACCCCGGCTCAGGCATGCACACCCACTTCTCGCTTTTCGAAGGCGACAGCAACGCGTTCTTCGAAGCCGGCGCGGAATACCAGCTCTCCAAGACCGCCCGACAGTTCATCGCCGGCATCCTCAAGCACGCGCCGGAATTTACCGCCGTCACCAACCAGTTCGTCAACTCCTACAAGCGGCTCTGGGGCGGCGGCGAGGCGCCCAGCTACCTCAGCTGGGGCCACAACAACCGCTCCGCACTGGTCCGCGTGCCGCTGTACAAGCCGGGCAAGGGCCAGTCTGCCCGGATCGAATACCGCGGCATCGATTCGGCCGCCAACCCCTACCTGGCCTATGCGGTGCTCCTGGGCGCCGGGCTCAAGGGCATTGAGGAAGGCTACGACCTCCCCGCCGCAGCCGAGGACGATGTCTGGTCGCTGAGCTCGGCCGAACGCCGGGCCATGGGCCACGACCCCCTGCCGGCCAGCCTCCATGACGCCATCCGCACCATGGAGGACTCGGAACTCATGCCGCAAATCCTGGGCGAGCAGGTCTTCGAGCACTTCCTCCGCAACAAGCGCGCGGAATGGCAGGACTACCGGCTGCAGGTGACGCCCTACGAACTGCAGCGCAACCTCGGCATCCTCTAGGCGGCGGGCGTGAGCCTGGCACGCCGCCTCATCGCGGCCGGTTTCAGCGACCTGGACAAAGGCGAACGCTTCCTGGCGGCCCGTGAGCTGGAGGGGCTGGACCAGGACCGGCTGTTTGCCGGGCTGCACATCGCGGCGAGTCCTGACGCCGCGCTGCAGTCCCTGGTCAGGTTGATCGAGAAATATCCGGACCTGCGGGCCACCGCGGGAGCTGACCTTGAGACCAGCGAGCCGCTGTACCGGGTGCTCGGCGCTTCCGAGGCGCTGGGCGAGTTCCTCATCAGGCACCCGGAGCACCTGGCGGCTTTCGACGTCCGGACCAGCCCGGAGCCCTTGCCGGCCGATCCCGCGGACCTGCGGGCCACACTGCTGCAGGCCGTGGGCGCCGACCCGCGCGCATCACGGCCGGTGGCGTCGACCACCGGTCCTGACGCGTACGCTGCCCTGCGCACGGCGTACCGCAGGGGAGTGGTGGACCTGGCCATTAAGGATCTCTGCGCAGCGGACCCGCTGGACTTCCTGCCCTCCGTGGGAGGCGAGCTGGCCGACCTCGCCGGCGCGGCCATCGAAGCCGGCCTTGCCGTGTCGCGGGCCGAGGCGGCAGAACAGTTCGACGCCGCCGACGTCGCCGACGTGGGTTTGGCGGTCATCGGGATGGGCAAATGCGGCGCCCGCGAGCTGAACTACATCTCCGACGTCGACGTCATCTACGTCATTGATGCCGGGCAGCTGGAGGACGCCCAAGCCAACACCATCGGAACAGCGCTGGCCAGTGGGATCTCCCGCGCCATCTCCTCCGTGGCCCGCGAACCCGGCCTCTGGGAGGTCGACGCGAACCTGAGGCCGGAGGGCAAGTCCGGGCCGCTGGTTCGCACCTTGGCTTCCCACGAGGCCTACTATGCCCGCTGGGCTGAAAGCTGGGAGTTCCAGGCGCTGCTGAAGGCGCGCACCATCGCAGGGGATGCCCGGCTGGGCCGCCGGTATGAGGAAGCGGTGGCCCCGCTGATCTGGAATTCCGCCAGCCGCGACGGGTTCGTCGAGTCCGTGCAGGCCATGCGCCGCCGGGTGACCGAGCACATCCCCGCTGCCGAGGAGCAGCGGCAGATCAAGTTGGGCCGCGGCGGCCTGCGCGATGTGGAGTTCACGGTCCAGTTGCTGCAGCTGGTCCACGGCAAGGCGGATGAGACATTACGACGGCGGGACACCACGTCGGCGATTGCGGCGCTGTCGGCGGGCGGCTACATCGGACGCACGGACGCCGCAGCCTTCGACAACGCCTACCGGTACCTTCGGCTCCTGGAGCACCGGATCCAGCTGTTCCAGCTGCGCCGCACCCACCTGATGCCGGTGGCCGAACCGGCATTGCGTGCCCTGGCGAAGGCGGTTCTTGGCCCGTTCTCCAATGAGCGGCCGCACCCCGATGCCCTGCTGGCCGCCTGGCAAAAGACCAAACGGTCCGTCCGGGAACTGCATGAACGGATCTTCTACAGGCCACTGCTCAACACGGCGGCCAAACTTAGCAGTGAGGATGCCAGGCTCACCCCTGAGGCAGCGCAGGCCCGGTTGGCGGCGCTGGGATACAGTGACCCGCAGGGCGCCATGCGGCACATCGAAGCCCTGACGGCCGGTGTCAGCCGGCGTGCTGCCCTGCAGCGCCAACTGCTACCCATCCTCCTCGACTGGCTCGCCGAGGGGGTGGATCCCGACGCCGGCCTGCTGGCCTTCCGCCGGGTCAGCGAGGCCCTGGGAACCACCCACTGGTACCTTGGCCTGCTCCGCGACTCGAACGCCGCCGCCGAACGGCTCTGCCACATGCTTTCCAACTCGCGGCTGATTGCCGACCTGTTGGAAGTGTCCCCGGAATCGGTTGCCTGGCTGGGGCAGGACAAGGACCTTGTTCCGGTGTCCTTCGAGGCGCAGTGGCAGGAAATTACGTCCAAGATGTCACGGCACTCGGATCCGGAAAGCGCCATGCGCCTGATCCGGCTCATCCGCCGGAGGGAAATCCTCCGCATCGCCGTGGCTGATTCGGCCGGGCTGCTGGACCAGGACCAGGTGGGCTCTGCCCTCGCGGATACGGACCGGGCCGCCGTCCTGGGTGCCCTGCGCGTGGCCGAGGGGATCGTGTCCGCCGGTGGCCCCCTGAAAACCGCGGTGCTGGTGGTTGCCATGGGCCGGCAGGGCGGGCGGGAAATCGGGTACGGCTCCGACGCCGATGTCATGTACGTCCACCGGGCCCTGCCGGGCTTTTCCGAGGCTGAGGCCCAGGAACAGGCGGGGAGGATCGTCGCCAAGGTGTCCAGCCTGCTGACCCAGCCGTTGAAGCCGGCCATTATGGCCGAACGCGTCCTGCAGATGGACGCTGACCTTCGGCCGGAAGGCAAGAACGGGGCCATGGTCCGCTCCCTGGAATCCTTCGCCGAGTACTACCGGCGGTGGTCACTGATCTGGGAAGCCCAGGCGCTGCTCCGCGCGCGTCCAATGGCCGGTGACGACGGCCTCGCCGCCGACTTCCTGGCCCTGATCGACCCCATTCGCTATCCCGAGTCCGTCGCGGGGCAGGACATCCGGGAGATCCGCAGGGTCAAGGCCCGGGTGGAGTCGGAACGGCTGCCCCGCGGCGCCGATCCCGCCCGGCACCTGAAGCTGGGCCGTGGCGGCCTGAGCGACGTCGAATGGCTGGTCCAGCTGCTCCAGCTCCAGCACGCCGGAGAACACCCGGAGCTGCGGACCACGTCCACCCTTCCGGCGCTGGAGGCCGCGGCTGCGCTTGGGCTGCTGTCCCGGGACGACGCCGGGACGCTGGCGCAGGCCTGGCGGCTCGCCAGCAGGATCAGGTCCGCGAACGTCATCTGGAACGGCAAGGCCTCCGACCTTCTGCCCTCATCCCGGCGCGACCTGGAAGCGGTGGCCCGGTGGTGCGGCTACGAGCCCGGCCACGCCGCAGCCCTGGAGGAGGACTACCTGCGGGTCAGCCGGCGGGCACGTGCAGTCTTTGAGCGCATTTTCTATGGGCACTGACGGATTCTTCGGGTCAGTTTGGATCATCCCGCTGCGGGACCTGGATGCGGACGCCCAGGCAATCCAGCTGGACGCTGTGGCAAGGCTCCAGCTCGGGCCCGGCCAGGAGAGATTTGTGGGTGATCCTTTGCGGATGGCCCTCACGGGCCTGGCCGAAGAGGGGCGGCACCCCTTCGTGATGGAGGCCGGCGGGCGGGCCATAGGCGTGCTCACCCTGCAGTCAGGAGCAGCCACCCTGGCCGGCTGGCCGGAGGACGGCTCCGCCTGGCTGCTCCGGGGATTCCTTGTGGACCGGCGCCACCAGGGCAAAGGCCTGGGAACGCTGGGAGCTGCCGCCGCCGTGGTGGCGGCAGGAAAACTCGAGCGCCGGCACCCAACGGGTGCTTCCGGCGTCGTACTCTCCGTCAACGAGGCCAATGGCCCGGGGCTGGCCGCATACCTGAAGGCCGGCTTCGTGGACCACGGCCGGTACACCGGTGGATCTGCGGGGCCGCAGCGGACCCTGTTCATGCCGTTCGCCCAGGCCACAATGAGGTAACACCCGCGGGCCGTTATTGCGTTGGGAAACCGTTTATTCGATGATGTGGAATGGCGGTGTTCTTCAACCTTGTTGGGGGGAAGGCTCGAACAGTCTTCGTCTCGGGGGGCATTCGTCAGGAGGCCTGGCTCCCGGTCTCAGCACGTCTGGAGCCGGGCCTCCACCTTTTAACCACTCCGGGCATTCGGCCCGGGAACGCGAGAAAGGCGGCCACCGGATCACCGGTGGCCGCCTTTTGCTGTCTCAGCGGGCCTGGCGGTACTGCCAGGCGGAGCGGAGACTAGACGCCGTAGTAGAGCTCGAACTCGTAGGGGTTCGGGCGCAGGGACAGCGGGCGGATCTCGTTCTCGTACTTGTACTCGATCCAGGTGTCAATCAGGTCCTGGGTGAAGACGCCGCCGGCCTGCAGGAACTCGTTGTCCTCGCGCAGTGCTTCCAGGGCTTCTTCCAGGGTGCCCGGAGCCTTGGGGATGTCCTTGGCTTCCTCGGCGGGCAGTTCGTAGAGGTCCTTGTCGATCGGTGCCGGGGGCTCGATGCGGTTGCGGATGCCGTCAATGCCGGCCATCAGCTGGGCAGCGAACGCCAGGTACGGGTTCGAGGAGGGGTCCGGAGCGCGGAATTCGATGCGCTTGGCCTTCGGGTTGGAACCGGTGATCGGGATGCGGATACCGGCGGAGCGGTTGCCCTGCGAGTACACCATGTTGACCGGAGCTTCGAAGCCCTTGACCAGGCGGCGGTAGGAGTTCACCGTCGGGTTGGTGAAGGCCAGGACGGCGTCGGCGTGCTTCAGCAGGCCGCCGATGTACCAGCGGGCAGTGTCGGACAGGCCGGCGTAGCCCTTCTCGTCGTAGAACAGCGGATCGCCGTTGCTCCACAGCGACTGGTGGCAGTGCATGCCCGAGCCGTTGTCACCGAAGACCGGCTTCGGCATGAAGGTGACCGACTTGCCCCAGGCGTCAGCGGTGTTCTTGATGACGTACTTGAACTTCTGCAGGTCATCGGCAGCGTGGGTCAGGGTAGTGAACTTGTAGTTGATCTCGGCCTGGCCGGCGGATCCAACTTCGTGGTGGCTGCGCTCGACCTCAAGGCCTGCCTCATCCAGGGCAACACACATGGCGTCGCGCAGGTCGGCCTGCTTGTCCGTGGGGGAAACCGGGAAGTAGCCGCCCTTGACGGGGGTCTTGTAACCGAGGTTTCCACCCTCTTCCTCACGGCCGGTGTTCCAGTGCGCTTCTTCGGAGTCGATCTTGTAGAAGCTGCCCTGCGGGGAGGACTGGTACTGGACGTTGTCGAAGACGAAGAACTCGGCCTCGGGAGCGAAGAACGCGGTGTCGGCGATGCCGGTGGAAGCCAGGTATGCCTCGGCCTTCTCGGCCACGCCGCGGGGGTCCCGGTGGTAGGGATCGCCGGTGCGCGGGTTCACGAT
>Ga0308160_10001544_pt1 | contig 31803 bp, 46 predicted proteins | sample PhyFR1_FD_201036 | JGI IMG/M metagenome (GOLD analysis project Ga0308160, IMG submission 201036) | Phyllosphere microbial communities from UC Gill Tract Community Farm, Albany, California, United States - DLSLF.R1 | ecosystem: Host-associated > Plants > Phyllosphere > Unclassified | place: USA... | reverse complement strand
GGCCGAAAAGGGACGGACCGATGTTTCCAACATTGTAGCCGAGGAAACAGGCGCTAGCCGCGACGCTCTTTTTCGTGCCGCCGGCAGTGTTGGCCGCGCTGAGCGAAAGGAGGAGGACGTAGGGAGCTCCAAAGGAGGCCAAGAGGTAGTAGCCGATGAGGGGAGCAGCTCGGTGCGTCCAGTCGGCCTGCCAGATGACGAGCGCGCCGACGACGACGGGGATGCACGAGATTGGGAGCAGGTAGGTCCGCGTGTTCGGAAACCTTCCAGCGAGGTAGCCAAACGTGTAGATCGTGACCATCGTCACGGCACCACCGGGCGTGAGGAGCAGCACAGTCTGCAGCGACGAGAAGCCAAAGCTGGAGACGATCCGAGCGCCGAATGCGGTCACACCGCCGTTGACGACCTGGAAGGAGGAATCGAGCAGGCCAGGTGTCAGCGCGCCGAAACTGTGGCAGAAGGATGGGCGGCCGCAAGCAGAAGGTCACCCACGTAGATGGCCGAGCCGAGGAGGAGGTAGAAGTAGATGGCCGGATCCTGAAGGGCCTCGCGGACCTGCCAGAGCTGGAATGACTTGCGGTTGAGGCCCGTCTGGTTGCGGCGCGTGCGGTCGAGCAGGACCCGGCGGTCGTCGGCAGAGAAGAAGCGGCCGGGCCGGGCAGGCGACTCGGGCAGGAGGAGGAAGATGACGACGCCCCAGGCCATCGTGATCGCGCCCGCAAACAGGTACATGGTCTTCCAAGGGGCGAGCGAGCCGCCGGCCGAGCCGAGACCATAGTTGACGGCGCCGCTGAAGCTGTCGATCAGCGCAAGGGGGACGAAGGTCAGCCAGGGCGGGCGAAGTAGAGGCACAGGCGGAAAGGGTCTCACATAGAGAAGATGCCCGTGGCCGAGTACCAGATGCCAAGCCGGGCGGTCTGCTCTCTGGAAGAATAGAACATGCTCGTCACAAGTAGGAAGCCTGGGGAGACGCTCGACTGCGGAGGGGATGACGGCAGGTTCAGCGGACGTGCTTTCCAGGGTGGCTGACACAGAGTCGAGCCGGACCTCGACGATGCCGAGGAAGACGCGCTGGACGACGAGGCCCTTGAAGTCCTTGACGACGACAGAGAGGATGGTGACGACGCCCCAGAGGAAAACGGCGATGCCGAGCGTTCGGGCCAGAGGCAGGCGCTGAAGCACGAACGCAAACGGCAAGACTGCGAGGATGTATCCGAAGTAGAAGGCAGCTTGGGCGGTCGAGTAGCGGAGGGTCGAGGTCGCGCCCGAGGGCAGCTTAGTCGAGAGCCCGAGATCCTTGATGATGCCGAAGACGGACGCCGAGTTGAGCACGGCCTGTGGATTGAAGCGCGCGGCATCAGTGCACGATTCCGTTGGATTTAGGCTACTGCATGGTCAGAAAGGCCGCACTTCTGAGGAGCAAACGTGGGGGTTCTGAGAAGTTAGCAGGCCGTCAGGAGCCGAAGCAGCCGCGCAGGAGGCGAACTGACTGTCAAAGTATTGCAGGCCGTAGGTGATCGTCAAGAGCGGCATGACTGGCGACGAGAGGAAGGGACGGAGCGTCAGGAATGACGGGCCCTGGCGAGTGCGCGCAATGCAGAGGCGGGACGGCACGCACGGATGAGGTCCAGCTTCCAGACTGCGAGAGCGTGCACAGCGACAGAACAGTGAGGATCAGCTTCCGGATCTGCCTCAGGCTGCCTGCGATGATGAGGCCCAAGCTGGCGGGAGCCGGCGCTCCGGGCCCATGGGCGACGGCACTTGTCCGCCTTCCCGTGACCGGGCCGGCCCGCGCGCCGCTCCAGGCGAACAGTAGGAGGATGAACGCACCCAGCCGGCGCTCCCGAGCGACAGCAGCGGCTTGGGCCTGCTCGTCGATGGCAGCGGTAGCTGTGGCTGGGGTCGCATGCTCGGTCGTCTTGGGGTTGCTGCAGACAAGGTCGTCCAGGGAAGGCGGGGGCGACGCGGTCAGCCGACTATCCTCTTCGGCCTATTGCCCGAATGCGTCCGAGGACGCGGACGACAGGCAGACTGGAATCGCTCGTCCCTGAGCGTCGCACAGGCAGCACGAGCGTTGCACGAGAAAACGCAAGCAAGCACAGGTACCAACCTCATCTGGTCGTGCCGGTGCCGAGGCCGGAGGTGCCGACGGGTGAAGCGATCAGCGTCACAGGAGGGTGAGGGGACAGGAATCGACCAATGGCAGCTCGCGACGCAGGCATGACCCTGATTCCGCTGGGTGACCGTCTCCTCCCTCTAAGGGAGGATCTCAATCCACCCGGCGACCCGCTCGACGGACATCCTCGTACGAGGATGCCAACCGAGGGGTCTGGGCTTTTGGATACCGGTGCTGCTGGTCGTCCTGCGACGCGCTTTAAAGGAAGGGAGGAGAGGGACGGGCGCCGGCTGCTTTGGCGATGTGGTGCGGGAAGGTCACAGACATCGAAGGCGTGCGAGGGCTGAGGCGTCTTGCTGAGGAGCGAAAGGCGAGTGGTCGTCGAGAGGCAGGGTAACGAGCGGACCAGGGGGCCCTGTTCGACTGGTCGGCGGCCCTGTGCGTGGGAACTCGAAGCTTGCCGCCTCCGACGTCGACGGCCGGCTGTCGACAGCTTCCTCGCCTATACCTCCGACCTCACTTCCAAGCAGCGCCATGTCTACCGCGAAGCGGTCACCCTCGCCAGACAATAGCGCCGGCAGCAGCAAGAAGGCCAAGCTCGAGAGCGAGTCCTCTGGCTCTTCGGCTTTCGTCCCGACCTTGTTCGACCCCTCGACGGTCGCCGAGCTGCACGAGCAGTACGCCGCCTCGACGCCGTACCGCCACGCGGTCGTTGACCGGCTCTTCCCGGACGAGCTCCTGACGGCCGTCAGGGACGAGCTGGCCGTCAACGATGGCGGCCTGGTGGGCTTTGCCCACAAGAGCACCGATATTTACTCGGTTCGTCCCGGCCGCAGGCCGAAACGCAGGCCATCGCTAGCTGCTCGAGGTGCTGACTTGCCCTCGTCCGAATCCGACGCCTTGCCCTCGCCCGCCTCGACTCGCAGCTTAACCAGTCGTTCGACCTCGCCTCGCTCTCGACCGAGCATCTCGCGGACGAGACGCTCGCCAAGCTGCCAGCGCTCCGCAAGCTCCGGGAAAGCATGTACTCGCCCGACTTTCGGGCTTGGGTCCGCCAGGTGACCGGCTGCGGCCCGCTCAGCCAGTCCAAGGTTGACGCATCGTCTGCACGGTACACGAAGGGGTGCGCCGCGTCCTTCTTAGCAGTGTGGCGCTTCATCCTAAACGCCCATGGGCTGCGGGCTGATGCATGTTCGCGCGCGTCCTTCTCGCATTAGCTGCCACCTGCTGCTGCACGACGACGTCATCTCAACACGCCGCATCTCATGGATCATGTACCTGCCGACGACGCCTTGGACGGCCGCCGACGGCGGCGCGCTCGAGCTCTACCCGGCCCTTCCCGCCCCGCTACCAACGGCCGCCTCGTCCTCGTCCACCGACCCGTCCAGACCGGCGCCTCAGACCTGGCGGGACGAGGTCGGGTCCGACGTCTACCCGACCAAGTCGATCCCACCCAAGTGGGCTCAGTTCGTTTTCTTCGAGGTCATGCCGGGCGAGAGCTACCATGCCGTTCAGGAGGTCGTCGCTGGCCCGCCAAAAGAGAGGCTCTCGATATCCGGCTGGTTCCACAAGGCCCAGGAAGGCGAGGAGGGCTACGAGGGCCCCGAACAGGACGGCCTGGCCTCGTCGCTGGCGCAAATAGTGCGTCGCTCGTGTGTCGCGCAGAACTTGTCCTGTCTGCCGGCGCTGATCCCTCTACGCTCTGGCCTCGTGCAGACCCAGTCGTCGCTCACGTCGCGACTAGTCCGGTACACGTCGGACCCTCCGGCTCCGGGGACGGCTCTCACCGCGGATCAGGTCTCCTTCCTTGCGCCGTTCCTGCACCCGCAGTACCTCGAGCCGACCGTCCTCGGCGCGCTCGGTGGCCAGTTCGCAAACGACAGCTTTCTCCTGCTCGACAAGTTCCTGCACCCGGACCTCGCGCCTGAGCTCGAGCGCGGCCTGGCCGAGCTCGACGTCAAGCACGGCCTGAATCGGCAGTCGCGTGCCGGCCTCATCCCGGATATGCGCGCTGGCGACGGCGACGAGGGCTGGGAGGTCGTCGGCCCGTCGACCCGTCAGCGCTTTCTCTCGCTCACGCCGAGTGCTCCCGCTGCTGCCGCTTCGAAGGGCGCGACGGTGACGGTCCGGACCCTGCTGAGCGAGGTTCTGCCGTCAGATGCGTTCCGGACTTGGCTTGCCTTGCTCACCGGCTTCCCGCCGCTCGCCCACCGGCTCGAGGCTCGTCGGCTTCGGCCTGGACTCGACTACACGCTCGCCCGTGGCGAAGAGGGCGACGAGAGCCGGCTCGATGTCCGGCTCGGCCTGACGCCGGGCGACAAGTGGGAGGACCTCGAGGGTGGCGAGGCGTTTGGTGGCTGGGAGGTCAGTTTGCGCCCTCCCTGAACCTTATCTCTGGTTAATCAACCTGACTTGCTCTTTCTTCCTTGCAGGCCTACCTCGCTCCGCCGGACGAAAACGAGGACCCGGCCGTCTACCAGGCATCGAAGCCGCCACCTCGGCGAGCTGACGGTGAGACCGCGGCCGACGCGAGCGATGAGGATGAGGACGAGGACGAGGAGGACGACGGTCCACTTCTAACGATCCAGCCGTCATATAACACCCTTCTCGTTGTCCTGCGCGACCCCAAGGTGCGTGAGCTCGCTGCGGCAGGTGCGCGTACTTCTTGAGTGACGTTCGCTGACGCCCGTCCATTTGGTGTCTCGCTCTTAGGTCATGCGGTTTACGAAGTATGTCTCGGCCTCGGCTCCTTGTTCGCGTTGGGACGTCGGTGGCGAATGGGACATCGGCCTTGTCGACGGCGAGGACGGCAGCAGCACTACTGGGACGGCGGATGGCGACGTCCCGCCGCCTGCGAGCATCCACTCTCACTCGCATGATGACGGCGTCGCTTGCTCGAGCATGCATTGATGATCGATGCGCACCAGAGCATGAGCGAGAGCAGGTCGTAAAGATCGCTCAAAGCAGCAGATGAAGGGAGTGCCCGACTCGAACAATTGAGATCAGCGCCGGCCGATCACCCCTCGCCCACCCGCCCACGTCGGCGAAGGATGGTCTCTGCCGCTTTTTAAAGGAGGCGGCCGCTGATGGTCTGCGGTCGCTCGAGGAGGGGGCCAAAATGCGACCGCTGCGTAGGCCACTGGCCGGAGCGACCCGCGGGCGTTCTCCGACAACGGTACGACGCGGAAGGCTGCCCTCTCCACCGTGGGCTGGGGCACCTGCGCGTAGTTGGCCGACCGGGTCCGGAGTGGCGGAGCTGGCCGGAGGTCGTAGTCCGGCGGCGACCGCGGGCGGAGGAGATCATTCGCGGTGGAGGCCCTTCGCAAGTGAACGGGTGAGAAACGTCATCAGCGAAGGTCCCTCGTAGTCGAACAATCTGGTTGAGAAGGGCCGACCGTCGAGGAACGCTGCTTAGAGATGGGCGGAACGGCAAGCCGATATGCTCCCCGGTCCGCGAAGGCGTCCGCGACTCGAGCGAAGTAGTAGCTGGGGCCCTTTGCCGCCGGCCGGCCTGCGCTTTGAGCAGCTCAGCCTGCTCCAAGCGTTCGAGCCAGTCGAGCGCATGGCCCTGCTGCGAAGTGGGTGGGTGAGGGATCTGATTTCCTCGAGGGGCTGTCGCCGGCGAGCTGGCGGGCCTCTGACCGATGACGGATGCTGGCTGACGGCGTGGAGGCAGAGTCCAAGGTGGAGAGTGCGGCAAGCGCTCCGGGTTTGCCGACCGAGGTGTGAAGGGAGCGTCGACTGGCGAGGCCGGCTTGTTCGGGCCGTCCCACGGCTGTTGATCGACTTCGTCATCCGACTCGCTAGCGAGGTTCGGGCTGGTTGAGTGCCGGTCGATATTGCCTAGCTCAGAATCGGAGTCATCGCTGCTGCCCGACAAGGGCGAGTAGCTCCTCGAGCTGCGAGATGACGACGCTCCCTCGGCGCGGCCGCCAAAGAAAGGGGCTCGCGAAGATGCGGCAAACGGCTGGATGCCGACGCCAGCTTTGTCGCGTCGCCCGTAAGATCGGAGATCGGGCGCGAGAGGCAAGTCGGAGGGTGAGGAGGTTTGCCTGTCCAGAAGCGAGTCGTCGTACTGCCGTGGAGCGGACGCAGAGGCCAGTCAGCAGCTGCTCCAGTCCTCGGCTCCGACCGAAAGCAACGCAGCTCGTTGCCTGCCCAGGCTCACCTCGCGCCGCCTGGCGCCGTCGGAAAGGAGGGCATACGCCTCGTGAATCTGATTTGGAAGAGCGAGAAATGAGGCGGTCAGCTGACGCCATTGGCTCGCTCGGCGTGTGAGATGGATCGGAAGGAGCCTCGCCCGTCGGAAGGCGGCCCCCTGTCGAGCGGCAGATGGCCCGGACGCCTTGTCAGGGTGGTTCTGCCGACGAGAAGGGAGGCCAAGCATCCGTGTCAGCTTGTGATGTTGTGATTACATGCGCCGAGTCGCACTTACCTCCCTCGCTAAGCGTAGGTACGCCTTCCGAACTGAGGCAGGGTCGCCGCGGTCGAGGGTCGGTACCGCCGGTCAGCGCGTCGCGACGCAGTTGAGGAGCCGGGCGTCAGCGTCAGGAGCGACGTACTCTCGCCGGCCGAGCAGGTGGGCGATGACAGGCCGAGAACAGAGTAGAACGTTTCGGACTCAAGCATCTCGGGCGGAGGGAAGGAGGTGATGGTGGTCGGGCGGACGAGAGCTAGCTTAGCTCGCAGCATGCTGCGCCTGGAGCGGCCGCCCGGGAAAGGGGCCTGCGGCGGCCCTTTGACCTTTAAATCGCGCTGCAGACGAGTGCGCAAAATATCGTCCTGCATCACACCCCAAGGCAGACGCGAGGCGGAGGCAGCGTATGGAGACATTGCAGAGGGCGTGACGAAGCAGCAGAAGGGGGCAATGCAGGTGAGGGAGGAGGGGGAAAGCAAGACCGCGCCCAGAGGGGCGAGAGCCGGCCGGCCGTGGCAAATGTGGATCAGGGTCCATGCGGCGAGCTCGTGAGGGTGGATCATAGAGAGGTATCGGGAGGAGCGGGCGGCGTGCGGTTGAAGAGACGGGGTCCGTGTGTGCGCTCCGGGGCAAGATGTGAGTGAGGGAAAGGACGGCGCCGAGGGCCGGAAGAGCAAGAGGCAAGGAGAAAGGAAGAGAAAGGGTGCGAGATGAGCATCTGCTCAGCAGGTGTCGATGAGTCGATTCTTGGGTTTCGGTCCGTTGTTGGTCATCTGATCCCACGTCGTGCTGCGAAAGCGGCAGGGACGGGGGAGGGAGAGAGGGCTGACGGTCAGAACGACCGGCCAAGCGAGGCGCGCAAAGGAAATGAAAGACGCACATGTTCGGGTTGCTGTAGGCGTGGGCATAGCGCTCGATGTACTTGGCCGTCGGCGCGTCATCTGGGTCACAGCCGATGCGGATCTCGTTCGGGTCCTGATAGACGCGGACCTGGAGAGTGGCGCAGCAAGGGGAGGTCAGCTTGCCTGCCTGTCAGACGGTGGCAGCGAGAGCACGGGGAGGGACGCACGTAGTCGACCTCCATCTTCATCGGCCACATGGGCTCGAGGCCCTCAAAGTTGATGGCGCCAAAGTTGAGCGAGATGGCGAGGTTGAAGATGATGTACATGGGCTCGTACGGGATCGGCCGGTTGCCGACGCCCGAAGCCGGGTTGGGCCCGAGCCCGCCTTCGAGGTAGGTCCACGCGAGCTCGTCGTCGTTAAACCACTTGATGTAGCCGTCCTTTCCGAGCTTATACTCGAACGCGTAGACGGCAAAGCAGCCCTCGGCGGCCCCGCTCAGGGGGTACTGGTAGCACTCCTGGTTGGTGATGCCGACGTACGAGCTCGTCTGCTGGAAGGGCCCGCCCTTGTACGTGTTGAGGTAGGCCTTGGCCGGGTCCTCGACCTTCGAGTACGTCACGTTGTTCCACTCGTAGTAGGCATCGAACGGCGCCCACTGGGCCGAGAGCGAGACCTCGCCGACGCCATCGTGGACCTGCGCCTCGATGACGTCGATCTCAGGCGCGGACCGGCCGCGGAACGAGCCGTCCGTCATCTTGGGACCAGGGTGCGTCTCGTCGTCTGGGCACGTGCAGGCCGACAGGCGCTGGCCAGAGAGGTACGAGAGGGCATAGTCGACGCTCTGGTCGAGGCCGTTGTGGAGGTTGGCGGCCGGCTCGCCGTTGAGCGTTTGATTGGCGAGCGTGCCGACGTCGCACGAGTCGTACGAGTAGGGCCACGTGCCCTCGAGCGTGCCGCCGTAGCCGACCCGACCGAGGTTACCCATCGTCCAGAAGGCTGGCCAGAGACCGTTGACCGTCGGCGAGCCTGGCAGCCGGATCTTGGCCTCGACGCGCCCGCCCTGGAAGCAGAACTTGTTCCAACCCTGGTTGGGTGACAGGGACGCGTCGATTGGGGGTCAGCGAGAGCAGGATGGATCGAGACGACAGAGACGAAGGGCGTGACGCGCCTGGATGGAGCCGCCGGCATAGTCGAGGTCGTTGATCGGCCGCCTCTCGAGCGTCTGAACGAGCTTGCCGCCGACCGTCGTCGACTGCTTGGGGTCATACCACTCGAGGTCGTTCGTGCCCCAGGCGTGGAGGTCGATCGCCTCCCAGTACGGGTCGTCGCCCGGGTAAAAGGAGCGGCCCTCGGTCTCGAACTCGTCGGAGAAGACGAGCTCCCAGGTCGTGCCTTCGTCCGAGACCATCGAGTAGGCCGACTGGGGCGTGTCCTTGTCGACTGCGTGTGCGGATCAGGGTAAGGGAGCGTTAAGGATCAGGGGCTCAGTTGGTCCGTAAGGAAGTGCGCGAGGGGACGGAACGCACTCAGGCCAAAGTCGCCAATCAGCTGCGGGACCTGCCCGGAAGCGTTGACACCACCGAGGCTAAAGGGGGAGGTGGGAGGTTCCATACTGTCAGTCACCCGTCTCCTGACCGACCCTGCAAGCGACCCTCGTCAACAAGGGGAGACGCACTTGAAGGCGCCGAGCGTGCGTGGCTGGCGCTTGCGGATCTCCTCGTAGATAGGGTAGCCGGCAAACAGCATAAACAGCGCGAGGCCGAGGATGAAGAGCGTGCCGAGGTTCATGAGCCCTCGAGCGGTCAGGATCGAGCCGCCGCGGTCCCTGCGATGGTCACGCTTCGCGTCGGGCATGTGTAGGTAGTCTGGGTCGGAAGCGATAGCGGAGGCTGAAATCAGCTCGGTGCTGTCTCGCCGAGGAAGAGGTAGTCGCCGAGAGGGCATGGGCGAGGGAGGGAGCGAAAGAGGACCGACCGTCTGGCTCTGGCGAGCCCGAGCGCGCCCACTGCGAGGGGTCGCCGCCGAGGGCGTACTGCTGGCCGACGGTCGAGGACGAGGCGTGGCTGGCGATCGACCCAGCATCGTACATGCCGACCTGGGCCCGAGGGGTGTAGCCCATCGAGGTGACGCTGCCGAGCGACGAGATGGATCCCCGGCCACCATCGCTTCCGCGGAAACCGCCGGCGGCGGCGAACGAGCCGTTGCGCGACGCGCCGCCGCCGCCGCCGCCGCGGCTGCTCGTGCTGTCGGCCAGACGCTCAAAGTCAGGCTCGTAGAAGGGGCCTCGACCGGCGCCGCCGCCGGCGATGGACGATGACGACGAGCCGCCGCCGTTGTTCTGGTGGCCGTAGCCGGCGAGGAGAGGCGCCGCGCCGCCGGCGCGCGGGCTGTAGGTCGAGGAGGGCATGTCGAGGCTGGTGCTGCTGCCGTTGGCGTACGGGACGTGGGCCGACGAGCGCTGGGCGAGGAGATGGGTCGTCGAGGACGAGCCTGCGGTCGAAGCGAGCGGGAGGGCCGACGACCGGCCGGACGAGTCGTTGCGGGCGTGCTGCTGCTGCTGCCGCTGCTGGCCGTAGGGGCTTCGACTGGAGGAGGAGGACGGGTACGCGCCGGAAGGAGAAGGGGCCGAGGAGGACGAGACGGAGGCGATCCCGGGCTGAGCAAAGGCGTAAGGGGTCGTCGTCTTGGATGAAGGCGCCATGGCGGGCAGGCGGGCTCTCGGCGGGTTCGCTCTCTTTTGGTCGGGCTCTGGGGTGGCTGGCGTGTGAAGGGGCGAGAGAGGGGTGAGGCGAGAGGGGAAGACAGGCCCGGGCGGGCGGGCGGGCGGGCGCAGCGCCAAGGGCAGACAAGCCTCTCCAGCCCAGCCGCGGGCCGCAAGCCATCGAGGACCCCGCGAGGGGCACGACTGCACGGACAGGCCAGCTCAGCACCAGCAGCGTCGCAGCGGCGAGAAGAAGCAGGCAGCGACGGTCGCATACGACCCGTCCCTGCCGAGGAATACGGGCCGGCCGACAGCTCGTCCCTGTGCCTGCGCGAGGCGGCGCCAGTCCCCGAGGCCAGGCAAGCGGATGACGCCTCTGAACGAGAGAAACCGCGCGCGTCCAGCCCAGCTTGAGCCAGCCAGCACTGCACCGCAGCGGGCCCCGGACGCGCCGACGAGCCTTGTTCGACTCGGCGAGCCTTGCCCTGCTGCCCAGCACCCGCCGTCACCGCTGTCGCGTACAGGGGCCGCTCGGGATGACGACCCTCCACCCTCTTTCTTCGACATGCGCGCCAGAGCAGGAGGACCTCCGACCCTCTTCTTCCAGCCAAACCGACGACACCAGGCCGTCGAACCCAGCCGGACGCGACGCGCGCTCTCTCCTCTAAGTCCTTGTTGGTCTTGCACGGCGTGTGAGATCGACGCCCAGTTGCCCCGCCCGACGGCTCCTGACGAGGGCACCTCCGTGTCTTGCTTGGACATGATGAAGCTCGCCGTGTGCAGCTCGTTCCGTCATCACGTCGCATAGTCTTACGTATGGCAGCCAGCTGGCGGGATCTATACGAAGGTCCGCTACCGCGGCATAACGGCCATCAGAGGCGGCCCGGCTGTCCTCTGTCCGTCTCGTTGAAGCGGTCTGGTCGTCATGTCGATCCAAGCGGCTCTGCTTGACAGTCTGTGGCATCGCAAGTGAAGTAAGTCGGGCCCATAGGCCGCCGACTGATCGGGGTCACGTCGCACGGAAAGATGGCGGGCTCGGAGGTGGCGTCGTCGACGCGCGTTTCAGCCCACCACTACACCACCACCACCTTCCTCGGAATCATCACCCAGCTTCATCATCTCATCTCTCCTCGAAGAAGGCCCGATCGCGCACATGACTCCTCCACCTCCTCAGCAGCGGCCGCTTCGCGTCCTCCTGACCAAGTCTGTCCATCCAAGAGCTCGCCCCTCCCAGCCCGTGGCACGTCGCTGACCCTGCGATCTCTCGCAGCGACGACGGCCCGCCCTCGGCCGCCGAGTCGCCCATGATCGGCTCGTTTGCCCGTGCCCTGCGCGAACTCAACGGCTGGGACGTCCGGGTCGTCGTGCCTTCGTCTCAGAAGAGCTGGATCGGAGGCGCCTACCAGATCAGCGGTCCGTCCATCGGTCTGAGGAGGCTTCGGCGAGCTCCGAGGGCTGACGAGCCGACCGATGCTGGCCTAATGATACTACAGACACGATCAACGGGTCGTACTACTACCCCAAGGGACCGACCGACGAGGGCGAGATTACCAAGACCTCGCGTCCGCTCAAGGACGGCGAGGACGCCGAGTGGATCCTTCTCGACGGCGTACGTCCCCGACCGTCGCGAGCTCCTCCGAGCGGCCCGACGAGGGCTGACGTTACCTTCGCACCTCCTGTCCCAGACGCCGGCAACATGTTCCAACATCGGCCTGCACAACCTCTACCCGGGCGAGATCGACCTCGTTGTCAGCGGGCCTAACAACGGCCGCAACACCTCGGCCGCCTTCTCGCTCGCGTCAGGCACGATCGGCGCAACGCTCGGCTCGACCCTCGCCGGCGTCCGGTCGATCGCCCTCAGCTATGCGCTCTTTGACCGGCGCTTCACGCCGAGGTCGCTCGAGCTCGCGAACGTCATTGCCTGTCGGGTGCTGGCAAGTCTGTGTGCCGATTGGGGCAAGGACGGCGGTCTGGCAGGTGGCAACGTCGGCCTCTACACGGTGCGTCTCCACGTGCGCCTCTCTCAGTCAAGGCGATCTTGTCCCTGACTGACCGACTGCATGCATCCTCGTCGGGTGCCGGGCAGGTGAACGTCCCGCTGCGAGAGAAGGATCTCGAGCGGCCAAGGTTCCTCTTCACGCGCGTCTTCAACAACTCGTACAGCTCGCTCTTCAAGCCGGTCGCTGAGCTCGAGCGCGAGGCCGCGGCGAAGCGTGAGGCCGCTCTGCCCGATGCTGCTCGGCCAGCGGCCGAAGAGGGGGCCGATGCGAGTTCCGGTGAGGCCGACCGGCCGCTGTCGTTCAAGTTTGCGCCTGTCATGGACGGGCTCGTCAACCCGGACCCGGCGACGCTGCCGGAAGGGACTGACACCTGGTGCGTTGACAGCGCTGCGAGCAGCGGAGAGGCCAATCCAGGACGCGCACTGACGACGAGCGCTTGTCGTCTGTGCTGACAGGGCAATCCATCATGGTTACATAACGATCTCCCCGCTCCGGCCGTGGTCAGTCGCTCCCTTCTCACGTGCTCTGCGCTTTCGCCGCTGACCTCCAGACGGCCTTCATTCCCAGCTTCGACCAAGCCGGCCCGGATGGCCTCCAGCTCGGCTCGGGGGCTGGTGCCGGGAAAGATGTCGGCGTCGGTCGCGAGTGGCTGCTCGAGATGCCGGCCGGCCCGAAGGCGGAGCTCTAGAGTCGGCGTCTGGCCTTCATACTTCTGCGCCTTCCGTCTCTGCCCATCCTGATCGCAATGCGCACTGTACACGGGCGGCGAGAGCATCAAGAGGTCGGCGTGATGGCGCAGCACCACCAGACGGGACCAGACGTCTCGACCGTGACGTCCTTGCCGGGGACGACGTGGTTGGAGGTCGAGATCTGCGTGTCAAACGACGTCTCCCAGTCCTCTATCAGAGGCAAAGACCAAGCGCTGTCAGCACTCGCACTTGCAAGGAAAACGGAAGAAAATTGACTAAGGACGGACCGACGTCCCACTCGAGGCCGGTCGTCGTGATCTGCGCGGTCGCCAGCCCAAGCGGCAGGATGCCACACGTCGGCCCAAGGATGGCGTGGTCGATGGCGATCTCGTGCTTGCCCTGGAGCAACCAAGCGCTTGCCTATACGTCAGCACGTCGAAGGAGGAAGACCAGTCAACGAAGAGCAGGACGCACCGTGTCGAGACACCAGGCAACCTCGTCGTCGCTGACAACCCAGACGCGCGCCCGACTCGTTCGCAGCCGATGGATGTACGACAGCGTGTGGACCGTCTGGTCGAGCCGGCCCGTCAGACCGCCGATGAGAACGAGGTCGAACTACGACATCGAAGTCCGGAAGTCAAGAGTTCAGGTCAGGCATGCTGGACGTTGCTGAGTGTCGTGTCAAAGGGGGTGGGGAACGGACCTGAAGCGACCGCGACTGCTCGACCTCGCCCAGGGCGGCGACGCACTTCATCAGGTCGGTCGAGTACTGGTCGGGATCCCAGTCGACCTTGACGCCCTGAGAGGAAGACCGCCATGGTGCAGATGCGACCATGGGGGGAGAAGGGATCGAGTCAGTGGCAGACTTCGGAGGCGTCGAGCGCAAGAGGACGCGGGTCCTACCTCGGCCTCGTAGAAGGCCCTGACGCCTGGCCGCAACGAGTCGAGATCGCCCTTGATCAGGTCGGGCAGGTACCTAGGATTACGAAGTCAGTCGCGCCATCTTCAACCTTTGAGGGAAGGATCTAGCTTTAGAAGGGAAGGACCTTCGCCGGCGCTCGTCAGTCTCGAGCGCGTCGAACAGCCGGTTCGCGCCTCCGTCGGCGCAGTACCGCAAGCTGGCTGGGCAGAGGGTAATCGGGACTATGAGCAACATGGCCGGCCGGTCATCACAGGGTGTAGCGAATGGTGCTGGCTATATCGGACGTACTCTGTGACCAGATGCGGAGGAAGACGTCCAGCCGATTGATGGGCAGATTGAGAACGATCATCGCCTGCTCTAGCGCAGGCTTGGCCGAGCTACTGCTGCCGCTGCTGCCATCAGTTGAGCTAGCTGCGGCATGCGGGAGCGAGAGGAAGGCTCCAGGATCCCATCTCCGGACGGGCGCGTTGCTCGAGCTGGCCATCGGGCGAGGTGTAGGGTGCGAAGCGAGGTCGAGCGCTACAGGCAAGGGGCAGGGGCTCGAGCTTCGGCTGGACGCGATGAGACGCGCAATGAGCGCGGCTGTGCCAGGAGCGAACAGATCAGCGTCTGCGACCTGCAAGAGGCTGATTGCAATGGAGCGCGCACATCGAGCGATAGGGAGCTGCCAGAAAGGTCGAGAGATGAGCGAGGCGAAGAGGCCGGTTCGAGTGGTCGTTTGACAGGCACGATGCTCACCTTCGGAGGCCGCCGAGCTCGGAGGCGTGGTCGCGCGGCCGTGTCGCGTCGCAGATGCAATATGACCGGCGCAAGTTCTTGCAACGGGGACATGCCATTCGCTCCCTCTCTTTTCGGAGGGACGGACCAGGGCACTGTTCTCTAGACGACGAGGAAGCTACAAAGCGCTACGGAATACAGATCGCCCCCCTCTCATCCTCCCTGCCAAAGGGGGCCTCGCTCATTAAGGCCGACTCGTCAGAGCGTCATGCCGCCGACGCTCCGGAGGAAGTCTTGCTCGGTCACGCCGCTGCCGGGAATCCATCCCTTTGCGACCGCCTCGTTCCGGATCCGACCCGCCTGCTCGTCCGTAGTCTTGCTGCTACCGTCGTCGTCCTTGTCCGCGCCGTCCTCCTGGCCCAGGGCCGAGGCCTGGCCGGCCGCAGGAGGGAGCGACCGCGCCCGGACGCGCTCCTCGGTCAGGGGCTCGTGCGTGCCTGGGACATAGCCCGTCTCGGGCGGGTGGGGCGGGTCGTTGGCGGGCGAGGTGCCGTTGGCAAAGTGCCGCTCGTTGGCCGGCGGTGCCTCGGACGAGGGCGAGTCGACGAGCGGCGCGCCGTTGCCGTTGGCCGTCGAGTGGACGAGCGACCCGGGCGTGCCGTCGGACGGAATGAAGGACGCCATCAGCGGCTTGCTGTCTTTGCTTGCCGGCTTATTGGCCGCCGCCTCAGCGCTCTCGTTCGCGTCCTTGACCGTCTGGCTCGGCGACTTGACGGCCGAGCCATCTGCGACGGCCGAGATGCTCCCAGCAGCCGCGCCCTCTCCCTGGCCGTTGCGCTGCTTGCCGCTGGCGTCCTTGCCGAGGAAGAGCACACGGCCGGCGTCCCGATCCCAGCAGATCGGGCCCTGGAGCCGGTCACCATCCTCGCCAAGCTTGGCCCGCTCAACCTCGCCCAACGCCGGCGCCTGGCCGTACGTCCAATCGAGCTCGCCGCCGTACTCCTTGGGGATGTTGGCGAGCGGCATGAACTCCTGGAGCTCGGCCGTCGACGAGAGGATGTGGATCTTTTCGACGGTTCCAGGGTCAAACCTGCAAGGGGCACGTCGCATGATGTCGTGTCAACTTCGGCGCACGCAGTCTTGCTCGGTAATATGACCGCGACGAGGGACGCACCACTTCTTGGCCCAGTTAAAGACAGTCGGGAAGAAGGACGGCGCGCCAACGACGAAGACCCGGTCGATCGTCTCGGGGAAGTTTGCACTCGCGACCTGGCTCGCAACCTGTTATCGGGCGCAGGAAAGGGCCGTCAGCGGATGGTCTGCCAAATCTGACCGCACACGGAGCCGCACCTGGAGGTGGCTGCGGAGGCCCCAGAAGCGGCTGAGACCGACGCCGCCAACGTCGATGATGCTGCTCGTCCCGCTGACGGGCACCTCCTGATTGGTCCGCTCGAGCGACGAGCAGAGCGGAAGAAGGAAGCGGATGAGGACAAAGGTGATGACCGAGATAGCCGTGGAGGAGGCCTCGTCGTCGGGAATCAGCGACGACAGCTTGGACGGCGTCAGGGCCGAAATTTTGTAGACGTCTGAGCGTTGCGGGCCGAGGAGGTAGCGGTCAGACTAGGGCGAACTCTCGCAGCCAGACGAGCGCGAGCAAGTACGCACAGATCGGGACGCCACGCTGAGAGCGAGGCAAACACGTAGGCAGGCAAGAGAGGGCGCGAGGCGACGTCAGCAGGGCAGCGTCAGCCGGCGGCGAGTTTGACGAGCTAACGTACCGAGTCTCGCCGGCCGGTCCACATGGGATAGACAGCCCTGAGCGTCTCTGCGAAAGAGGGAAGGCGGGAAAGCGAGTGTCAGTTCTGCCCTGCATCCCGACGACAAGCGCTGCGCGCGCGCTGTGAAGGGACGAAGACGGACCAAACTGCTCGACGTCGTAGTTCTCGTAGGCCTCGTCGATGCCCTTCTCACGCCGCCAGCGGACAAAGTCGGTGTACTGCTTGGCCGCGCCCTGGACGTCAAACTTGCGCGCGCGGAGGAAGCGCCTGGTTTGGGAGGAGGGCCGAGGCGAGTCAGCCGGGTTGGGCTCGGAGAGGTGGAGGAGACGCGCGGGCGCGGCGGCTCCCGTTCCCGGGGCCGAGGTCGACGGGGCTTGCGCGGCACGCCGAGCCCTTCAGTGAAAGGGCGTTCGGATGGCCTCGTACCCGGGAAAGGAGCTGGCAAACTCGGGAGCAGGAAGTGTAGGGACGACTGACAGGAGCGTTCCATCTGGGATGTCGCCCTTGCCGTGGCCGTCGCCATTGGCGTTAGGCCCGTTCGGGTCAAACGTCCCGTCTTGGCCGAGGGCCGTCTTGAGCTCGGCGAGCTTGCGCTCCTGCTCGTCGGTCAAATGGCCCGGGTGGCCCCTCCAAGGGTCGCGCGGACCGGTCTGGGCGGCATGCGAGAGGTCGAGCGAGCCCTTGCGCGACTCTGGGGCGACCGAGGGTGCCCGGCTCCAGCGCGAGAGGTTTGACTTGTGCGAGCCGATCGATGACTTGCGCGAGAGGACGGCGCCGGCCGAGGGCGAGCGGCCGTCGACGACGGCGGCGTGAGCCGTGTCCGGGTTGGTGGCGACCGAGGACCGGCGGGAGAACATGCGAGCGTTTGGTGTGCTGGTGCGGTTCCCTGGCGACGATGGGCGAGAGTGTGGTTGAGGAGGAGGGAGATGTGGTTGGCGGCGAGTCGAGCGCTCTCGTCTCGCACACGATGACGGAGCGCGGCGGTCAGCGGGAGGGCGCAGGAGGAGTCTCGGCCACGGCGCCTTGGCCGAGGCCGGCGGCCGGCTTAGCGAACGCTTGCCCAACGGCCTCGAGTTGCTGACAGCAGCTCGCGTACCCACCGTCCTCCGGGGTCGGTCCCTCGTCGAAGCATCACCGCAACTGGCTCGCCTGCTGTGTAGCGAACTGATCGGAGGGCGGCGGCGGTACCCTGTTGGCTCGGCCATCTCGCTCTCACGCCGCGGCGCTCGGCTCGTCCGCAGCAGGTGCCTCTCGACGCGCGCGTTCAACCCGCCAACAGCGACCCCCGGCCAGACAAAGGGAGGGCTGCAACGGACCTCTCTGCCAGCCGCCGTCGTCAAGAAGGGCGTCTTCTAGCGAGCAGCAAGCACACCCAAGAGCAACCGCGAGAGATCTCAGCGACTTGCGAGACCGACAACGTAGGTGCGTTGGCCGACGTCTCTTACCGGCTCGCCTCGACACCCCTTCCCGGTCTGATCACCCCTGTCGCTTCCCTCGCCTGTCGCCTCTTCCGTCACCAGCTGCCCCAAGCAACCCAACTCCAACCCATCCCTCCTTCGGCGAGGCGCTTATCTTGCATTCCGCGCGCTCGCTTCCGCCACAGCTCGTCCAGGAAGCGGCGGGCGTCGTCTGTCGCTCTCGTCGTCGCCTGCTTCGCCGACCCCTGTCTGCGGCCCAGCCTCGCCTCTTCCCGCCTCGCCACCGATGGCCCACGCCCGGCACGTCGTCGATTCCTGGGACGACGACGAAGACGACCTCGAGCGGTCGTTTGCCCTCCCCTTGGACGATCCGGACCCGCTTCGGCTCAGGACGACGGCCGAGTCGGCCTCGGCCGGCGCGTTCGACGCTGCCTTTGACGACAGCGACGATGACTCCGCCGGCCTGCCAGCTGGCCTTCCAAAGGAGCTAGCTGGCCGGCGAGCCCAAACTGTGTGGTCTCCTCGGCGGACATCGCCAGCAGATGAAGACCCCAACGGCGAGCTCGACTGGGGCGGGACGATCCGAGCCTCGGCCCTCGGCGGTCGGCCGAGGACGCTCAGGCCCTCGTCGACCTCCGTCGGCGGCAGCAGTCGCGGCCTACGCACCTTCACCTCTGCCCACGAGGCGGGCTCCTTCGCTGTCGGGAAGGACCTCCGTCATCCCAACTCGCAGCAGTCCCGCACCGAAGCCCGCCGAACGGTCGAGCCCTCAGTCCAGGGAGATGACGACGACGACGAGGCCGACCTCATCCTCCCTCCGACGCTGGCCCGCCTTGCCCTTCGACCGCTCCGCCCCCAGCCGTCAGTCTCGTCGTTCCTCCTCGGTTCGACTTCGTCTGAAGCGGCCGACGAGTGGGACACCTCGAACCCAGCCCCGCCGTCGTCGACGTGCTCGAACGCGCCGAGCCTCGTCCGCGATGGTACCGGGTCCGAGGCCGAGCCTTCGTCGTCCGACCTTGACTTTGACTTCCTCGAACCCGAAGATGACGAGGCGAGCGGGAAGGTATCCGGCCGTCGCGAAAGGGCCGAGGATGACGAGGACGGCTTGGACGGCATCGTCATGCCCGATCCGCTCCTTTTTGCCAGATCAAACGCCTCGGCCTACCTGCGCTCTCTGCTGGAGGCAAAATCAAGAGGAACCGCCATCACCACCACTGGCGGCGCAAGCGGCGGTCGCGGGGCGTTCGACACGGTCCGGATAGCGAGCGGCCTCGACTCGGCCTCGGCCTTTGCGCGCTCGAGCGACGACTCATTCGAGGCCGATCTCGTCCTCGACGAGGATGACGACGACGTCAATAAAGCAGCGACGACGCCGCCGCTGCTCTCTGCGGCTAGACTCAAGACGGTCAAGGCCCGCTCATTGACGGCCGCTCGGGCGCGGACGCTCCCGTCGGCCGTACCGGGTGGCCCTCGGCCAAAGCCTCTGACGACACCGGCCCGGTCTGGGACGCTTGCTACAGCTACAGCTGGCCCCAGTCGGTCGGCAACGGCGGACGACGAGTTGACGCGCGAGCTCGAACGGGGCTGGGGGAGGCCCAAGAGCCCACTTCCGCCCTCACCGCTGCCGACACAGACGTCCTCGGTCGCAAGTCTCGGCAAAGGCCGACCATCGACTCAAGCGCGGTCACCAGTGACGGCGCCGACGCTCGCGCCGCAGACCAACTCTCTTACCCATGTTTCGGCCACGACGACCCCGCTCCGGCGGCAGAGGTCCCAGGCTCGGCTCGACGAGTCGTCATCGCCATCGACTGTCTCGAACGACCCTTCGACGGTTCAGCCGCTGCAGGCGCGCTACCCAGGCTCGTACGCCCAGGGCCTGCTCGCACGCAAAGCGTCGCTCCCACTCCTCTCGCTCAGCGGGCCTTCTACCGCCAGCGAGGGCAGCGTCAACGATGACGGCCGGGCAGGCTCGCCTTCTGCCGGCGGAGGGCATCATCAGCACCGACGCTTTGCGGCGCCGACCGCGTCGAGCCTCGCCCGGAAACGCGAACGGCCCTCGCCCGCTGGCGAGCGAGGGTCCATCATCAATCCCGACGTCTACACGCCGCCGCCCCCGACGACAATGACGCCGGCCGGTCCGCGCTCAGCGACGCCTCAGCTCACCTTCAGTCCGAGCCCTGCGCACGCTGGCGCCCTCACTGCTGCCGGCTCGAGGCTGACGATGCCAACATCGTCTACGCGGCTTAAGACGCGTGCGCCCATCTCGCATGGCGCCTTTGGCTCGACCTCGTCCGCCTCGTCCTCGACCCACTCGCTCTCGCCTGCGCCGATCGGCCGCCTTCGGCCGCTCGCTCGGCTGCAGATCCACCGGACGGTGCCGCGCACCGCCCGGAGGTACGGCGATGGGACCGAGCTCGACGCGCTCGAGGATCTGTCCGTCGATGCCGAGAAGGAGCGGCTGTACCGCGTGCCTACAAAGAAGACGAGCGGCTCACGCCTATCAGGTATGTCTCCGTGCGAGCCATACCTGCTCAGATGCTTCGGGCTGATCAGCACCTCTTCTCGTGACATGCAGATCTCAAGTCAGGTCAGCCAATCGCCGGCGCATCAACCTCATCGCCGATCGCTCCTCGTGTCCGCGTCAACAGCACCCTCACCGCCGGCACCGCCTCGTCCGAGCTCAAGCGCAAGCATGGGCTAGCGGTAGCTGAGGGAAACGGTGGCACACAGCGCAGCATGCGCAAGCGGCCGCCGCCGACGCTCAAGGTAATCCGCAATCTCGGCGGCGCTGATCAGCCCCGAGGTACGTCCCTGGCCTTCTTTGTCGACCGAGAGTCTCCGCCATTACTGACCGACTTCCCATCTTATCCTAGTGGAGGGCAATATGCGCTACAACCCGGCAACCTTTCGCTGGGAAGGCAACGAAGCCGTTCTCCAGGCATTCGAACCGACGCCGGCGCCGGTCCGGCCGGCACTCATCACCCACCTCACCGGCAGCACCATCTCGTCCCTGGCCGGTATCAGCAGACAGCCCGGATCGCCGGTCGTCATCCCAAGTCCGGCTATCGGCGCGCGCGTCGTCGGCCACATGCAGTTCGACCCCGAGCGGATGTGTTGGACCTCGCTCCTCGGCAAGGACGAGGAGGAGCCGGACCCCTTTGCCGACATGGACGACGACGCCGACGACGACGAGTCGGCCGACATGGTGCGCCCCGTACGCTCCAGGCGCGACCCCTCCTGCCCCGGGCCGTACGACGACGACCTCGAGCCCGGCGATGCGCTTCCGCCCGTCGACCTCGCCGACTTCATCCGACGCGGCCCGGCCGAATACGACCTTGCCCGGCGGAGTCGGCTCGCCGAGGAGGGCCATCGTGCCGAGGTCGCTCAGTGGGCGCTCGGAACGGCTCGCTCGGCCGGCGACCATCATCTCTGGGACATTCGCAAGGTCGCTCTGCGAGCCGGCAAGGAAGACCGCGTCACCCAGCCGACGGCAGTGTCCTGCAACGTCTCGTCTCGCTCGAACTAGAAAAAAGAAGGGTCGACCCGCGACCTTTCTGCTTCAATGACCCGGACGCCCATCTTCTGCACCCCTTCTGCTAGCCGCGGCTTCAGCTTGCCGCCCAACCTTGTTGTCTTCGAATTGCTTTGCCTTCTGCATCGTCTCGCACCGTTCCCCTTCATACGCGCGCTACGCCCTCTCCCTGCCTTAGACACGACCTCTTTCATGCTCTCTCAACTTCGGCTGACCAAGGACACTCTCAGAGGAACACATCAAAAGCAGGATAGCTGGGCAGACATGCAGGTGCGAGGAGCCAGGGATAGGGAGTGCTAAGCAAGGAATAGGGTGCGAATAATGCGAGCGCTAACGGAGCTGTGGTTTTTAGAGCTGATGGAGACAGTGTGGTGGAGGTTCTCAAGCGGTGTAAGAGAGTGTGGTGGATAATTAGAGTAGGAGAACTCCTGCGCCGGCGAGCAGACCGGCTGCAGCGATGGCAAGAGGGGCGAAGGGGCGGCTATCGACGGCGCCGCTGAACGGCGTGTACGATGTCGGCCTGGCCGAGGCCGAGGATGAGCCTGCGGGCGATGCGCCGGTGCCGCCGCCGGTCAGGTCGGCACCGTTCGGGCCGATCGGGCGCGAGACGTCCTCAGTCTTGCCGTTCGGCAGGCAGGTGCCGGCGACCGGGTCCCAAAATGCGGTCGAGCAGTTTGAGGGCAGCCGGTAGCGGAGCGGATTGTTCTTTACCTGGACCTGGGGAGGGACGGGCTGGCCAGGTGAGGGAAAGTCGGCCGGGCAGCCTAGAGCAGGCGCATAAGGGGTATAGAGCAACTTTAGCGATTGGAGGATGGCCAAGAGGAAGCGCGGATAAGAGGGCAAACTGACCGTAGCACGTGCTGAAGGGATATTCGGGGAAGGGGCACTGCAGGAGGAGACCCTCCATGTGGCCGGGCATGCCGTTGCAGATCCTGACATCGGCGTCGAGTTGGGGCGCCGAGCAGGAGAGCGCCTCGCTCTCGTCGAGCTTCGAAATTGACTTCGGATCCATCACCCACTCGAGGAGCTGCTCGGTCGAGATTATCCAGACGTTCGGCTGCTGCTGGGCCCAGTCGAGGAAGGCGTTGACCATCTGAATCTTGTCGACGCTGTGACCAGGCGGTGGTCAGTGAGCCAGCGCCGTGAACGACTGCTAGCTTCGACGACGACGTACGGGTCCGAGAGGCCCGGGTAGCCCGTCGCAAGATGGATGGGATGCGTGAACAGGCCGAAGGGCTGGCGCTTGCCGTTGTAATGGCTCAGGAACGTGTCCTTGAGGAAGTCGAGAACCGTCTCTGGGTCGTCGTCCAGCCACGGGTCCATGAGGTGGATGTCGCCCTCGCGACCGAAGCTAGCCATCAAAGGGACCTCCCACAAGCCCTCAATCCTGGGCTCGCCGTAGCCTGCAGGAGAGGAAAGGAGAGGGTTAGGTCGGCTCCGGTCGCTTGCCCGCAAGCTGCTCACGCACAAAAGCCGTCCTTGGAGCAGTCATTGACGAGTCCGTGGTCGAGCGTGTAAGGCCACCAGGCATCGGAAGCGCTGTCGTTGGCCGGCATGCTGGAGGCGGCACTCGAGTCATATAGGAAACCGGCCGACTTGAGGTCTCGCAGCGTCTGACTGCGAAAGCGAGCCGCGTGTCAGCGACGAGTCTAACCAAAGCTGACACGCAAAGTGGGGACGGACGCAGTGTAATTGAGGTAGGGCGCTCGGAAGCCTCGGATGTCGTCGAGCGGGATACCCGACAGCGAATTGAGGGCGAGGAGGTTGCCGTTGATCTGAAGCGACAAGAAGCTCATCAGCAAGCAAAGCGGGGAGAGATCGCATTCGCTGCCTCCAAGGGCCGCACCTCGGGCGCCGTGGCCTGGCCGACGTGAGTCATCGTGTGGTCGGCGATCTGGTGTGAGGCGCCTGTGGTGTCAGTCTTTGAACGTAGAGACCTTGCGAGGACCCAAACAACAGACCTCGTTCCCCGCGATGTACCACTCAGTCACCTGCGAGTAATTCTGGAAGGGGTGACGCGTCCTTCAAGTCAGCGTCAATACTTCGAGATTCCAGCAGTCGTCACGGAAGCCGAGGGCACACCGTGTAAGCGAGCGACGTAAAATAGGTCATCTTGATGCTGCAATTGTTGGGGTTGTGCCGCTGCGCGAGCAGCTGGTCAGGGTCGAGGCAGGTAGGGTTAGTTTCGAGCCGGCGCGCACACTGGCGACCGAAGCGACTCACCGAGTCGACCGCCCGCGTTGTGTAGGTCTGAATCGCGTCGTCGGCGGTGAAGACGATGAACATGGGCGTCTCATCCTGCTCCGTTTGATGAAAGGGAAGGGGTTGAAGGAGATCAGCACCGGCCTCGCGCGCAGCAATCGCGCAAAGGCGTCGTCACGGACCGGCGTAAGCCCACCCGGAGCGTCGGTGCTGGCCTGCAGGTTTGCGAGCGCAATCTCACATCGTCAGTACTTCGGAAGGAGAAGCGACATGAGCGGCACGTACACAGCGACATGAGGGGAGCTTGCATGTGGACGGGTCGCAGTCGTACGCGGCGATGGCGGCGGCCGCTCCACCGTCGTTCCGATTGAGGTCGCTGCCGCTGCCCTCCTCGCGCTTGCCGAAGCGATGCGGCTCGGGGGCGCAAGCGAGGATGACCGGCAGGAGAAGGACGAGCAGGCTTAGGCCGGCAGGCCCGGCGGCGATGGCGGTAGCCTTCATGCCGACAGGTAGCGGACGACGGGACTCGGAGTTGCGGGTCGACGTCGATCGGAGGTGGCCGATGGAGGAGGTGATGCGGCCGCGAGGGTGGCGCTTGGTGCAGGAGTCGAAGGCAAAGAGGTCGTGAGCAAGGGCCTCTGAAGGATGTGTGCAAGAGAGAAGGGACGGAGGAGGGTGGGCTGAAGGAGAGGTGAGCTGAAGGGCGACGAGGCCGTGACAGACGTCGGGTGGGCGCTCCGCAAAGGGGCGGCGCGTGCACGGGACCGGATCCGCACCGTGCCCTAAGGCCAGGCCGAGCCTGTCTTGGCCGGGACCGCATGACCTCGATCGCAGCCGTCCCTACGGACCTGCGGCACGAGCGCCTCGATCCAGGGATGAGTTGAGCCTACGCCTTGGCTTGTGCGAGAGCAAGGGCACGTCGCCAGGCCTACGTGTCTGGCAGCTTCGTGAGGGGCGGGGCAACGTCGCGCAGCAGGCAGCGCGTGCACGATTCCAAGCCGTCATCATCGGGTCTCAACGGGCCCTTCTGCACGGCTCGCTGGCTCAGAGTGGCGCGCGATGTGCGGGCGACGACGGTCGGACAGGGAGGGGACGGCACGATTCATGTATACAGACGAGGGCATGTACGTCGGGGGAGGATCGTCGTTGGCGTGTCTCTCGAGCATCGCTCGCCGGCACTAAGGGCGGAGTTGTCGACGTCGGAGATTAGAGCGGAGCCGCTCTGGAGGCCCCTTTTCTTCCAGGGCCAAACACGCTGGCCGTTGAACTGCCTGCAGCTGGCTGGTTGCGCTCTGCAGTCGATTCGTCTTTGGGTCTCTGGCATCGCCATACGTGGTGGCACAAGCGCTTGCGGTCCTGGCTTGCGACGGTTGGACGTGCGTGCCGTTGTCAGAACCAGCATGGGTCGAGGTTTGGTGCCCGCCACCGCGAGCAGCAGAAATCTCGCCTCCCACTACGACCTCGCATTGCTCCTTCCTATATACCATCTGTTATCCTTCGACTCCTTGTCAGCACCTGTGCAGCCGGATTACCATGGCCTTGCGACCACAGATGCGATGGCCTTGACTGAGTTGCAACCGACCCTAATGCATCTGGGTTTGCTCCTTTTCACGACGCCCATGCATCTGGGAAAACCCCCCAGAAATCCGCCCGCGCGCAGGCCTCCGCCTGGCGAGTGCGGCTAGGCGCCCCCTCCTCTTTCCCCTCAGCAGCAAGTCATCCCTTCTACTCCCCTTGTGAGTCTGCCAGAGCCGTTTCTGGACGGCCCGGGGCAGCAGGACACAGCAGCGACAAGGCTCGTCGTAATTGGTCCAGCCGTTCTCGATCGACGTCAGGGAGCGCACACCTCTGTCGTCGCTGGGAGCGTGCGCCTCCGTGGTTCGGCTGCGGCCGAGGACGGTGCATGGTCCAGGCACGCGTGCGGACAATCTTGCTTGGGAGGTCGCAGGCAGGCTGGACGAGCGTCCCGGCAGGATTCGCACGGGAGAGCGAGGGGACTCGTAGCTGCTGCTGCTGCTGCTGCTGCTGCTCGTGCCGCGCCGCACCTACGAGCTCGGACCAAGAGCCGGCGTGCTGATTCCGCCGCCGACCGCACCCTCTACCCTCCTGCCCTCCAGTCTTCAAGATGTCTTCCGACCTCCAGTGGCTCCTCCTCCGCAAGGCTAACTCCTTCATCGTGAAGCGGGCGCCTGAGGGACCCGTCTTCTCGACTGAGCCCGTGCGTCTGTCAATCGAGCGAGCGAGCTCGAGGCATCGCAGCTGGTGCCGCTGCCTGCTGCCCAAGGTCCAGCCGGCCTGACGACCTGCTCGCCGCTCCTGCTCTCTCCTCCCTCAGGGAAACCTCACCCAGCTCCACTCGTTCAAGTACTCCGGTATCTGCAACGAGCGCTCGGTTGACATCTCGCCCTCGTCCGAGACCTCGGGCCTCACCGTCACCCTTCGCAACAAGGACGCCAACCCCCGTCACGTCAAGAAGGCCCTGACCTCGAGCCGCCTGAAGTCGGGCTCGGCCCCCCGTCGGGACGCCAAGGCTGTCGCTTCGCGCGTCGCCGGCTACCGTGCCGACCTCCGCTCGGTGAGTCCTCAAACGTCAAGGAGCGGGGCGCACGGAGCGGGACGGGTCTGGGACTGGACGGGACGGCAGCGTCGGGCGGCAACTCGCAACTGGGTTCGCGCGTGTATCGGGCCTGCCGCTCTTGCTGCTAGCTATCGCTCCGGCTTGGTGCAGTCGGATTGAGCGCTCTAGGCCGTCGTGCCCGCACGTGGACCAGCCCCGTCCGAGGGGGCCGCCCGCCGACGCTAGCGACCATGCACCCCCTCCGAGCCGCCGGCTGACCCTCCCGATTGCGTTCCCCCTCTCAGGTTGCCCTCGCCCGCGCCTCGGCCATCTCGGCTGCCCAGAAGCAGGCTACCGCCCCCAAGGCCGAGAAGGCCAAGAAGGTCCGTGGCAACAAGAAGGCTGCCGCCCCCGCCGCCGAGGCGTCCGAGTAGCTCCTTTTTCCGACAGGATCCAAGGGCTATGGTTATGACTGCACGAAACCACCGGCCGAGGAACGTGGGAGGGGGGTTCATGCGCGCGCGGGTGCTGTGCGTGCGCGCCGCCCGGGACATGCTCGCACGCGTCGATGCGTCTCCCGGTCGGTGTCATACAAGAGTACAAGGATGTCATGCGGGTCGGCAGTCCGAGGATGCCGACCGAGGGCAGCCGGGTGTCATCTAGTGGCCAAGGCCGGCGCTCGGAGCCGAGCTCTCCTGCAATCGCTTCACGGGCACGTCGGGCGCCTGTCGCACGTGATCGCGGGTCGGGATGCGTTAGCGGCGGACGGGAGAGTCGAAGGAGATTCCTCGGGACGGACCTGCGCCGCCGGGATCGTCATCTCGGTGTCGTTGTCCTTCTTGGGGTTGCGCGGATCGCCCAGGAAGCCGAGGTAGCTGTGGAGGGCAAAGGATGCGCGTCAGTTGGCGGTTGCTGTCCAGTCGCGGGAGAACTCTTGTCGCCCATGGGACCCACTAGATGCGACTCTTCTCGTCCCCGGGAGACTCGCCAAAATAGAGCGAAAGCGAGACGACGTCCTTGAAGGTGGAGACCTTGAGCGGGTACTCGATCACGCCGTCACCGTGCGCAGTCTGGTGCGTGCCAGCGGCGAGTGAGATCTCCTGTGACGGCTTGACGCCCGAGGGGTAAGCCTGCGCGTCGGCAAACGTGATGCCTTCGTATCGCCAGATCGAAGGGGCACTTGCGGAACATCAGCCGCGAGGTCCGCCCCGTAACGGGCATGGTATGAGAGACCGGGAGGGAGGGAGGCCGGTCGCGCGCACCGTCTGGCCGATTCGCGTACAAGCGGACGACGGCCGGGGCCTCCTCGCCACGGGCCGTCTTCAACAGCAAGCTCCGCACTCGCACGTTCTGCGTGAACGGGATTGTGACGATGAGCTCCGGATCTGCAGACGGGTACGGGGCGGAGTGGGGTTCGTGCCTGTCAGCCGGGCCTGCTGCACGTGCACGCAAGCAAGCGGGAGACACACCGTCCTGGCTCTCGACCCAGACGCTCTCGTCGCCTCGCGCGTCCCATTCCTTGATCATTTCCTTGGCCTCGCCTTTGCCCCGGCCGCCACGACCCTCGCCGGCGAGCCCGGTTCGCGCCTCGCTCGAGGCGGCCGCAGCCGACGCCGACGTCGAGGGCTGGTCGACGTTCAGGCCGTGGACCTTGTCCCGGTCGATCTGACCGTAGAGATTGGTCGTCTCCGCCGAGCCAGCCGTGAGCCGACCGGCCATATGTGAGGAGGCCAGCAGATCGGTTAAGGCTAAGGGGACGAGGCCGTGGTTGTGTCAGCTCCGGCGGCGGACGTGGAGGCCGGGCCAAGGCGAGCTCACTGAGGTCGTCCTCGCAGTTCCCACTCATCTTCGATGAAGCTCGACCCTTAGGGCTGATCGGACCGGAGCGGATCTGCGAACTCGTAGATATTCAAGACAAATGGGATGCTGGATGTGGTGAGGTAGATGAAGCGGTGTGATCGTTGACGGGACTCGAGGGCGGCAGGTCCAGGATTCGGTTGAGCGTCGACGGTCCGCGCAGCAAGCCGCTCCTGGGCCGATCGACTAGCTCCAGCGCAGCCGTCCCGGCCCCCTAGGCAGCCCTTGAAACGGATCGCAGAATGGTCATGAAAATGCGGCAAGGCAGAAGGAGGGGTACACGGAAAGTTGAAAGCTGACTACCCGTGCATCGCCTTGCGCTGCCTGTCCAACTCGCTCGCGCGCCACTCGCCCTCATCGTGGCTGACAGCGTTCCGAATGCGCCTGGAGGACGACGAGATCGCTGTCGATACAGCTTTGGCAAGCCGGACAGAAGCTCGGCGGCGCGATCTCGTCGACCTTGGGCTTTGGAAGTGATGAACTCTGCGGGAGAGAGGACCGAGAACCGAATCAGTGCACTGAACAGCCGGCGGCGACAGGGACGATGAACGCACGGTGTCCGTCGATGATCGTGAAGCGGAACAGGTCGCCATGCAGATCGACGCGATGGTTGTAGAGCGCATCGAGCGTGCGGAAGATGCGCGCCAGAGGGCAGTGGCTGCAGGCGAACGTTGGAGGCTCTGCAGGCATCGCAACCGGATGAGTAGCGGCCAAACGGTGCCAGGAAGCCGTAGGGACTGACGTGAGACGACGGGCTTGCGCTCGAGCTGGGCGCCGAGTGCGGGAATCTGGAGCTCGAGTGATAGCTGCTGGCGCTTGACCGGCCGTTGCGGCGGTGCGGACGATGAGCCGGCCGTCTCGTCCTCGCTAGTATCGCGCGATGACATGTCTGGTAGGTCGAGAATTGATTAGACAATTACCTGCCTGATAGAAGGATGCGGCAAAGGAGGGACTGACGCGGAGCACGTCGTTTCTGCGAGCGTCCGCCCTCCGACGCGCCGACGACCGAAGCCTCGCGAGAGCCGACAAAAGCCTCGAGTGCACGAAGGCCGCTCTTCACATCGGCCGGTGCGGGTTCCTCGCTCGAGCAACGGCGGGACAACAGGGCTGCAGGCTGCGGCGATGGCGACCGAGTGCTTGACAAATGACGCGCTCCGAAAGACTTGAAGTCAGAGATGCCGCTGCTCGCCGCAACCCGCCGCGCCAGAGCAGGTGAGGGCGACCGGCTAGTGCTCGAAGACGCTACCGGCCGCTGCGGCGGCGGCGTGCGACGCGGCGCCGTTTCAGACAACGCGTGAATGCCGCGGCGGAGGCTGCCTGGCCGACTTGGCGAGACCATAATCACGCGAAGGCTGCTCGATGGGGACGTCGGCCGTAGGCTGTTGCGAAAACGCCGCTGGCGCCCGTAACGTGCGGCCCGACTTGGTGCGGCCGGTCGGCGCTCCAGGAGCCTTGACGACTGGGATCGTACCCGAGATGAGCGTCCAGCTGACGTCGAGCGTTCCGGGCTGGAGGTCGACCGGGCGCGGTGTGCAACGTCGGATGTGGCTGCAGAACTTTTCCTGGATCGGGAACGGCCCGTGACCGCGAGGGCAGATGTAGCCCCGCGACGTCCGGTGGATCTGCAAACAGGGCCCATCTCGGCCGCCGACAACGATCTCATAGATGGGGCCGTGCACGAGCGCGCGATGGGCAGTGTAGTCGGCCAGCGAGGCAAACTCGACAGGCGGGTCGCAAAGGACGGAGCAGGTACGGGGACCTTCTGCGCCGCCCGCAAGGACTTCGGCCGCAGAGCTCGTCATGGCCCGAGGTAGACGGGCGCTAACGGTCTTGAGAGACGGTCGGGGGTCGGAAGGGCGGAAACTGCCGGTGCCGGTGACCCGCTCTAACGATGGCGGCGGCGGCGACCGGCTCGGTCGTGCGGAGGGCGAGTAGCGGCTTGGCGGACGACGTAGCCGACCGAAGGACGACTGTGAGACACCAGATGCCGATAGCGAAGCCTCGTGTGCGGCCGAGGTCCTGGGCAGATGCCGAGCTGGAGCGACAACCGAGCGCGCAGTCGACTGCACGGCGTCGAGCTTGACCGGCGACAACTGGCCCCGACGAGTGACGGATGTCATGGTCGGGTCACCGGCTTTGATGACCTTCCAGCTGGACGGGAGCTCGCTCAGCTCGAGCGGGCGCGAGCAGCAGCGGGGCAGGTGCCCGAGCGAGAACGTCTGCGAGTTGCTGAACGTCGCGCCGCAGAGGCACACAAAGAAGTCGCCCTGCCGCCGGATCCGGTACTCTAGGTCGAATCAGGCCGGTAAATGCGGACAGACATCTGTTAGGGGACGATCCTCTGAGATCCTACAACGAGCAGGAGTCAGGTAGTTACGCACCGACGCCTCGGAAGGACAAATCGAGGAGGACGATGTGCGTCGAGCGGTCGTGGTCCTGCCTGCAGCTGGCGGTGGGAGGGGAAGAATAGCGCCGGAGCGCATAGCGTGCAGGCGTGGTCCGACCAGTCATCTGGGAGGACGAGCAACTCGGCGTCCGAGTTGGAGCCACCAGAGGGGGACGTGCTGGCCCTTCTTGGACGCTGGGAAGACGGGCCGGCGACGGCGTTGACGCGCGATGGCTTAGCGAGCAGGCGACCGAGACGAAGGGCAGGCAAAATGACCTCGCATCAGCAGCCAACCAGCCAATATGATCGCAACTGTAGGATAACCTGCGAGGGACTTACTGGCATGGTGCAGGTCAAAGCTCGAGAGAAGGGTCGCGATGGAGGCTAGGCGTCGACGGAGGAAGCCGAGCGTTGAGCGTCTCACCGCGTCGCGGTCGTCGGCGTCGAGGAGGCACTTGCGTCGGCGTTCTTGTGAACTCATCAGCCGATCGACAACAACGATGCATGACCCCCATCCTTTCGCGTTCTCTCAGCCGAGACAGGGGCGCATACGTAGCGGCAGCCCTTCATGGAGGGGGAAGTTATGCGGGCAGATCCGTGAGGGCCAGCCTCGCTTCGGCGCGGGCGCACGACGCCGAGCGTCGCTCATTTCGTGCGGGCAGAGAGGTGGCATGCATCGACGGCGATGTGGGGGTATCGTAGGACGCCACCCACAAGCAGCAGAATCGCGTCCATATGGCGAGAGCGCGACGAAGGACCCCCATCCAGTGGGAGACAGCGACAGCGGGGCGCGCCTCGGGCCGGGAGCGCGAGCGAGTAGGGCTGGGCCCTTCGAGGCGACCAAGTGGAGAGTTGCTGAGGCACGTAGCCTGCGGCCGCAGTGACAACTCAGGCCTCTAGGTCGTCCTCGTCAGAGAAGGCGTCCTCGTAGCGCCGGCTGCTGCTGCTCTTCTTGGACCCGGTCTTGCGCTTCTTCTGCCGACGGTCGTCCTCGTCCTCCTCGTCCTCCTCGGGCTCCTCCTCATCCTCGTCGTCCGAGGCTGCCTCACGCCGCTTCTTGCTCGACTTGGCCCGCGGTCGCTCCTCGTCATCCGACTCGCCCGGCGGCGTCCGCTGGCGCTGGGCCGAGCGCTGCTCCTCGCGGTTAGCGTCCTCGCACGCGTCGATCCAGTCGGTGCTGCAGAGACGGCCGTGTGGGAGCGTGGTCAGCCGGTGATGGCCTCGTTCAGGTGAGCGTGCGAGGCGACAAGTCTTACTAGACGTCTATCGGCGCGGACAATGCTGTAGTCGGCGAGGCGCAGGCGCAGGCGACGCGCGAGGCGGAGAGGGTGGCCCAGCAAGGTCAGTCTCGTCCAGCCCCTAGAAGAGCTCCATTTACAAGCCGTCGGGCACCGTGCTTGCCGGTCTACAGGACGGAGGGAGTGTGCCGAGCTCACGGGTGATGTGGCAGCTGAACTTCTGGAGGCACGTCTTGCACCTGAGCAGCCCGATGCTCTCCTTCTGGTCCATCTTGACGCTGACCGAGTTCGAGTTCTGACAGAAGAGGCACTCGAAGACGGTGTCTGCGCAGAGGTAAGAGCGAGAGGTCCAGCCGGTCAGCGATGGCCAACCTCAACCATCGCTCGGCTTACCGAGACGATGCTCGGAAAGGGGGGGGGGGGGACGCAC
>Ga0308160_10001543_pt1 | contig 31813 bp, 30 predicted proteins | sample PhyFR1_FD_201036 | JGI IMG/M metagenome (GOLD analysis project Ga0308160, IMG submission 201036) | Phyllosphere microbial communities from UC Gill Tract Community Farm, Albany, California, United States - DLSLF.R1 | ecosystem: Host-associated > Plants > Phyllosphere > Unclassified | place: USA... | reverse complement strand
GTGTGGCGGCCAACATGATCCAGGCGCATATCGCCGGCAGCATCGTCAACGTCTCCAGCCAGGCGTCATTGGTGGCGCTGGACGGCCACCTCGGCTACTGCGCCTCCAAGGCCGCGCTGGATGCGATCACCCGCGTGCAGTGCGCCGAATGGGGCCGCTTTGGCATCCGCGTGAACAGCGTCAACCCCACCGTCACCCTCACGCCCATGGCCACCATGGCCTGGTCCGACCCGGCCAAGCGCGACCCGGCGCTGGCGGCGATCCCACTGGGGCGCTTTGCCGAGACCGTGGAAGTAGCGCTGCCGGTGTTGTTTCTGCTCAGCGATGCCGCCAGCATGATCAGCGGCGTGAGCCTGCCGATCGACGGTGGTTACACCAGCCGCTAGCCGTTCTCCAGCTTGCCGGCGATCACCACTTTGTCCCGTGGTTTGTACGGATCTTGCAGGCGATCGAGCAGCAGGCGTACCGCGCTGCTGCCCGCCAGGGACGCATCGTGGGCCACGCAGGCGATCGGCACGCCGAAGATATCGGCGAACGGCAGGCGGTCGATGCCGCAGATGGTCAGGCTGTCATGGGGAATGTTGTGCATGCGCAGGGCGCGCAGGGCGCCCAGGGTGATCAACTGGTTGAAGCCCATGATCGCGTCCGGCGCCGGATGTTCGGCCAGGTAGTCGAGGGTGTGCAGGTAGGAGGGCATCAGCGTGTAGTCGCCGGCTTGCACGTGCACCTGTACCTGTGGATGTTCGGCCAGCACTTCGCGCAGGCCTTTGAGGCGTTCGACGGTGATGCGCGAATGCGCGGGGCCGGTGAGCACCAGCAGGTGCTTGAGGGCGGGGGTTTGGCGCAACAGGTACTGCGCAGCCTGGATGCCGCTGTGGTAGTTGTCGAGCACCACGCGACTGAACGGGCTGTCATGGAGGGTGCGATCGAGCAGCACCACCGGGGTCTTGCCGTTGCGCAGGCGCTCCAGGTAGTCGGGTTGGTAGCTCGGCTCGTCGGAGACCGGTGACAGGATGATCCCCGCCACGCGGTAGCCCAATAACGTATCGACCGCTTTGCTTTCCAGTTCCTCCAACTCATCGGTGTCCACCAGCATGATGGTGTAGCCGTGTTGTTTGGCCTCGCGGGAAATCGCCTTGATCATCTCGCTGTAGAACGGGTTGTCGACTGACGCGGTAATCACGCCGATGATCAGGCTTTCACTGCGTTTGAGCCCGCGTGCAAAGGCGTTCGGCACGTAGTCGAGTTCGCGCGCCACTTCCAGGATGCGTGCCAGTGTGGCGGGTTTGACCAGGTCAGGTTTGCTCAACGCCCGGGACACGGTGATGGTGGTCATGCCGACGCGTTTGGCGATGTCGCTGATGGTGACGGACTTTTTCTTGTTCATCGGTAAGGCTGCCAGAGGACACCCACGCAGGCTAGCATGGGCGGCGACTGACAGTGATTCAAATCAGTGGGTCCCAGCGCTGTGACCAGTCACTTTCGGCCTTGACCACCCCGCGCAGCAATTCCAGCGCCTGCTGCAATACCGCCGAATCCCGTGCCCGCGAGTACACCAGGTACGTCGGGAAACTGAACTCCGGCGCCTTGGGCACGCGCCGCATCACGCCGCTGTCCAGGTAGCTTTGCACCACGCGTGTGCGGAAATAGCCCGCGCCGCCATGTTCGAGGATGTACTGCAACGCCAGTGGCCCCAGGTTGAAACTCACGGCGGCGCGGGCCTTGTCGGGCAGGGCGGCGTCATGCTGCTGACGAAAGCCCTGGCCCCAATCGATGTACACGTAGGGCTCAGGCTTGCTCACCAACTGCACCAGGATCAGTTTTTCTTCCAGCACTTGCTCCACCTGCAACCCCGGCCAGTATTGCGGCTGGAACACCAGTGCGGCATCGAGCACACCCAGTTCCAGTTGGCGCAGCAGGTATTCGCCTTCGCGGATTTCCGTGCGCAGGGCGTGCCCGGGGATGTGTTCGCGCAGGGCCTGGGCCCAGCCGAGCATCAACGGGTTGCACAGGCTCACCTCGCCGCCGATATGCAGCACATTGCGATAGCCATCGGGCAACGGCAGGTCGCGGCGCGCGGCTTCCCAGGTTTGCAGCAATTGGTTGGCGTATACCACAAACGCCTCGCCGTCGGCCGTCAGCCGGGCGCCGGCGCGGTTGCGCACGAACAGCGTACAGCCCAATTGGTTTTCCAGGTTTTTGACGCGTGCGGTAATGGCGGTCTGGGTGACGTGCAGTTTCTCGGCCGCCGCGGCCAGGCTGCCGCAACGGCTGATTTCAAGGAAAGTGCGTGCCAGTTCGATGTCCATGAAGCCCCCTGGGAAGAATGGGCGACAGTGTAAAGGCTAGGAACTGGAATGCAGTCAAAAATGTGGGAGGGGCGGTTATCGGGCTAACAGGGACGGTTCTATTCAGACTTGGCCAGCCGGTACTTGGGCATGAATGTCTGCGCAGTATCGGCAGGCAGCAGCGCCCAGCGAAAATAGTGCATGGCGCCTCGATAGCGATTGTTGTTCATCTCCCCCAGGGTGAAACCGTCCTTGGGTTCTGCCCACAAATCCTGGTCCACCACGAAGTAGCTCTGGCCGGCCTTGACGGGCAAGTCAAACTGACGCGTGGCTTCGTCGGTGAGGATTGAGGTTTTGTTGGAGCTGATGCGGTGCACGCCGGCGGGCAAGTCAACCTTGAAGTAGCCTCCGGTAGGCAGTTCCCCAAGGCTCTTGCCGTCCACATGGACTTCGGTGGTGAACTGCGGGCTCATGAGGCGATACTCGCGCACGAAGTAAACGGTTGCCTTGTCGTTGGCGGTTTGGGCCGGCGCGGTGAAGTAGGGCTGCCCCAGCAGTGGGTCGGTATGCGCGCAGCCTTGCAAGCAGGCCAGCGCCAAGAAAAGACCTATCCGTGTGAGTGTTCTTGGCATTGCATAAAACTCCTGAAAACGTTGGGGGCGCGAGAATAGCACTGAGCCAGGCGTCAGCGCATGCCGAAGGCACGGCGGTTATCCGTCAGACCGGTGCCTGCAAATGTCGGGTTGGAAAAGCGCGCGCATACACCTGGCACACCCTCAACACCTGCTCATCGGCAAACCGCGCCGCCACCACATGCAGCCCCACCGGCAAGCCATTCGCCGCCAAGCCGCACGGCACCGACGCCGCCGGTTGCTGGGTGAGGTTGAAGGGGTAGGTGAACCGCGTCCACTCGGTCCATTCCTGCAGGCCCGAGCCGGGCGGTACGTTATGCCCGGCCTCGAACGCGGTGATCGGCATCATCGGCGACACCAGCACATCGTAGTGCTGGTGGAACGCCGCCATCTTTGCCACCAACGCGGCGCGAGCTTCGAGGGCCGTGTTGAAATCATCCAGGCTCAACCGCTCGCCACGCTCCGCAATGCGCCGCAGGCCGGGGTCCAACAGCTGTTTTTGGGCGTCGCTCATCGTGCGGGTCAGGCGTGCGGCGCCGGCGGCCCAGAGGGTGCTGAATACCTGCTGTGGGTCGCTGAAGCCGGGGTCGATCTGCTCGACATGAGCGCCCAGCTGCGCCAGGCCCTCAACCGCCCGGGCGACGACTTCGGCCACCTGCGGGTCAACGTCGATGTAACCGAAGTTGGGGCTGTAGGCGATACGCACACCCTTCAAGTCCGTCGCGTGCGATAACCACGGCGTGCTGCGTGGCGCTCCGATCAAACCATCCCGCGCATCCGGCCGCGCCACGGTTTGCAGCATCAACACACTGTCTTCTACCGTGCGCGTCATCGGGCCCAAGTGCGACAGGATCGTCATGGAGCTGGCCGGCCATTGCGGCACATAGCCGAAGCTCGGCTTGATGCCGAACGTGCCGGTAAACGCGCACGGGATCCGGATCGAGCCGCCGGCATCGCTGCCCTGGTGCAGCACGCCCAGGTTCAGCGCCGCCGCCGCGCCGGCACCGCCGGATGATCCGCCGGCGGTGGTGCGCGTGTCCCACGGGTTGCGGGTGATGCCGTACAAGGGGTTGTCGGTAACGCCTTTCCAGCCGAATTCCGGGGTGGTGGTTTTGCCCAGCAGCACCGCGCCGGCCTTGCGCATAAAGGCTGTGAAGGGTGCATCGATGTCCCACGGGCCTGCAGCGCAGGTGGTGCGCGAGCCCTTGCGGGTGGGCATGCCGACAGTCAGCGTCAGGTCTTTGATCGAGGCCGGCACACCGTCCAGCGCACCGCACGGCTCGCCCTTGAACCAGCGCTGCTCCGAGGCGCGTGCGGCGTTCAGCGCGCCTTGCGGGTCCACGTGGCAATAAGCGTTGACCACCGGGTTGTAGCGCTCGATACGCAGCAACGCATCTTCGGTGACCTCCACCGGCGATAAGGTCTTGTTGCGAAAATGCTCCAGCAGTTGCACCGCTGTCAGTTGGCCCATCTCGCTCATGCCAGGTCCCCCTGCGCCGCATTGACCATGGCGCGCAGCAGCACCGCGCAACCGGCCGCCAGGTCATCCGGCGCGGCATTCTCGATTTCGTTATGGCTGATGCCGCCTTCGCAGGGCACAAAGATCATCCCGGCCGGCCCCAACTCGGCGACGAAAATCGCGTCATGCCCGGCGCCGCTGACGATATCCATATGGCTCAAGCCCAACGCCTGGGCGCCGTCACGCACGGCTTTCACGCAAGCCGGGTTGAAATCCAGCGGTGGGAAGTCGGCGGTAGGGGTCAGCTCAACGCTCAGGCCGTGACGCTGGGCGGTGGCGTCGATCACGCCGCGCACGTCATCGACCATCGCTTGCAGTTTGTCGGCGTGCAGGTGGCGCAAGTCGAGGGTCATGTGCACCTGGCCGGGAATCACATTGCGCGAGCCGGGGTGCAGGGCCAGGCAACCAACCGTGCCGCAGGCGTGAGGTTGTTGTTGATGGGCGATGCGGTTGACCGCGCTGACCACCTCGGCGGCGCCGACCAGGGCGTCCTTGCGCAGGTGCATCGGTGTTGGGCCGGCGTGGGCTTCGACACCGGTGAGGGTCAGGTCGAACCACTTCTGGCCCAGGCACCCCATGACCACGCCGATGGTGGTGGCCTGGTCTTCCAGCACCGGGCCCTGCTCGATGTGTGCCTCGAAGTACGCACCGACCGGATGGCCCAGCACCGCACGTGAACCGGCATAACCGATGCGCTGTAATTCGGCGCCCACCGACAGGCCTTGTTCATCCCGCTTGTCGAGGGTGTCCTGCAAGTCGAACTTCCCGGCAAACACCCCGGAGCCCATCATGCACGGCGGGAAGCGCGAGCCTTCTTCGTTGGTCCACACCACCACTTCAATCGGCGCATCGGTTTCGATCTTCAAATCATTCAGGGTGCGGATCACCTCCAGCCCGGCCATCACGCCGTAGCAACCGTCGAACTTGCCGCCGGTGGGTTGGGTGTCGATATGGCTGCCGGTCATCACCGGCGGCAGGGCCGGGTTACGTCCCGCGCGGCGGGCGAAGATATTGCCGATGGCATCGACGGTGACGCTGCACCCGGCGGCCTCGCACCACTGCACAAACAGGTCACGGGCCTGGCGGTCCAGGTCGGTGAGGGCCAGGCGACACACGCCGCCTTTGACCGTGGCGCCCAGTTGCGCCAGGTCCATCAGCGATTGCCACAGGCGGTCGCGGTTGATCAGCGGGGCATTGCTCTTGAGCGGTTGCGCAAAACTATTCATCTGCAATCTCCGATCAGGCACTCAGGGCCAGGTAGCGGTTCTTGATGGTCGGGTCGGCGCGGAAGGCTTCGGCGCTGCCTTCGTACACCACGCGGCCCTGTTCGAGTACGTAATGGCGGTCGGCGAGTTTGTCGCAGACCATCAGGTTCTGTTCCACCAGCAGCACCGCCAGGCCTTCGGTGGGTTCATCGAGGATCAGCAGCTTGGGATCGTTGAGCAGGGCGCGGGCGATGGCGAGCATCTGCTGCTCGCCGCCGGAGAGGGCGTGGCCGGCGTTTTTGCGGCGCTCCTTGAGGCGCGGGAACATGGCGTACACGTCCTCCAACTGCCAGCGGCTGGTTTTGCGTGCGGCGATGCGCAGGTTTTCCTCTACCGTGAGCAGGCGGAAAATCCCACGGTTCTCCGGCACCAGTGCCAACCCTTGGCGGGCGATTTCAAAGATCTTCCGCCCGACCAGCGCCTGGCCGTTGAAGTGAATCTGGCCCTGGCGCGGGCAAATGATGCCGAGGATGCTGCGCAGGGTTGTGGTCTTGCCGGCACCGTTGCGCCCCAGCAGGGTCACCAGTTCGCCGGGGTTGACCGTCAGCGACACGCCTTCGAGCACATGGCTCTTGTCGTAGTAGGAATGGATATTCTCGACGATCAGCATCAGGCAGCCTCCCCCAGATACGCCGTGCGTACGCGCTCATCGGCGCGCACGAATTGCGGGGTGCCTTCGACCAGGATCTGGCCGTGGCTCATCACGGTGATGCGTTGGCTGATGGACATGACGATGCTCATGTTGTGTTCGATCAACAGCACCGTGTGGTCGCGGCCGAGGTCGCTGATCAACTGGGTCATGATGGGGATGTCATCGATGCCCATGCCCGAGGTCGGCTCGTCGAGCATCAGCAGTTTGGGCTTGGAGCAGATCGACATGCCCACCTCCAGCACCCGTTGCTGGCCGTGGGACAACTCGCCGGCCAGGGTGTCGGCGCGGGCGCTGAGTTGCAGGCGTTCGAGTACCTGGTCGGCCATCTCCAGGTGTTCGCGTTTGCTATCGACCCGGCGCCAGAAGTTCAGGGCGCGGGCGCCGTCGCGGCCCTGGGCGGCCAGGCGCAGGTTTTCGCGCACGCTGAGGTTCTGGAACAGGCTGGTGAGCTGGAACGAACGCGCCATGCCCAGGCCGACACGGGCGTGGGCCGGCTTGCGCATCAGGTTGTTGCCGTCGAAATGAATCGCCCCGGCGGTGGCCTGGCGTTCGCCGGTCAGGCAATGGAACAGGCTGGTCTTGCCGGCGCCGTTAGGGCCGATGATGGTGTGGATGGTGCCGGCCTCGACCTTGAGGTTGACGCCGTTCACCGCATGGAACGCGCCGTAGGCCAGTTCCAGGTTTCTGGTTTCCAAAAGGATGCTCATAGCACGTGCTCCTTGTTCACCACACTAGCCTTGCGGCTGCGGCGCACCTTGTCGAACAGTGAGGCCAGGCCGCCCCACAAACCGCCGCGCATGAAGATCACCACCAGGATCAAAATCACCCCCAGCAGCATCAGCCAGCGCGGCCACAGGTCGGAGAGGAAATCCCCCAGCAATACGATGGAGCCGGCGCCCAGCAACGAGCCGAACAACGAACCGGTGCCGCCGACGATGGTCATGATCAAAATGTTCTCGGACATCGCCAGGTCGATGTTCGACAACGGCACGAAGTGCAGCAGCATGGCGTACAACGCACCGGCGATACCGGTGACGGCGCCCGACAACACAAACACCAGGATCTTGAAGTGGCGCGTGTCGTAGCCGATGGCCGAGGCGCGGGTTTCGTTTTCGCGGATTGCCATCAGCGTGCTGCCGAACGGCGAGGCGATGACGCGGCGCGCGCCGATGAAGATCAGCAGGAACAGCACCGCGACAAAACCATAGAAGGCACGGGCGTCGGCCAGCGACAGCAGCACGGTGTCACCGATGCGGACCTGCGGGCGCGGCACGCTGAGCAGACCGTTGTCGCCGCCGGTCCAGTCGCTCAAGGTGTAGGCGACGAAGTAAGCCATCTGGCTGAACGCCAAGGTGAGCATCACAAAGTAAATGCCGGTACGTCGGATCGCCAACGCACCCACCAGCAACGCCAGGAAACCACCGGCGACAGCGGCACCGAGCAACGCGGTGAACAGGCCCCATTGCAGGTGGATCATCAGCAGCGCCGCGCAATACGCACCGGCGCCAAAGAAAATGCCTTGGCCGAACGACAACAGCCCGGTGTAGCCCAGCAGCAGGTTGCAGGCCAGGGCCGCCATGGCGAAGATCAGGATCTCGCTGGCCAGGGTTGCCGAAGGCAGGATCAACGGCAGGCCGATCAGCACCGCCAGTACCCACAGCAACATGGCTTTGGACTGGGTCTTGGCAAACGGCAGGGGGTTTTTCTCGCTCATGTCAGGCTCTCCCGAACAGGCCATAAGGGCGTACCAGAATCACCACGGCCATCGCGCCGTAGATCATCAGGCTCGCGCTCTGCACCACGCCGACCAGCAAACCGCCGACCAGCGCACCGCTGAACGAGCCCATGCCGCCGATCACCACCACCACGAAGGCGATGCCGAGAATTTCCGGGCCCACGAATGGCTGCGCGCCGCGCAAGGGCGCGAACAGCACCCCGGCTACCCCGGCCAGGGCCACGCCGAGGGCGAAGGTCATGGAGAACAGGCGCAAGATATTGGTGCCCAGCAGCGACACGGTTTCGGTGCTCTCACTGCCGGCACGCACCAGGGCGCCGAAGCGCGTGCGTTCCAGCAACAGCCACAGGCCCAGGCCCACCAGCCCGGAAAACACAATGAGGAACAGGCGGTAGTAGGGGTAGACGAAATCGCCCACCACCAGTACGCCGCGCAGCAGTTCCGGCACCGCCACGCTTTTGCCCACCGGGCCCCAGATCATCACGCTGGCTTCCTGGATGATCAGCGCAATGCCCAAGGTCACCAGGATCTGGAACATGTGCGGCAAGTGGTAAATGCGCTGGATCAGCAAGCGTTCAATCACCCAGGCCAGGGCGGCCACCACCAGCGGCGCGATCAGCAGCGCCAGCCAAAAGTTGCCGGTGAGGCTCACGGCGGTGTAGCAGATGTAGGCGCCCAACAGAAAGAACGCGCCGTGGGCGAAGTTGACGAAGTTGAGCAGGCCGAAAATGATCGTCAGCCCGACTGCGATCAGGAAGTAGATCATCCCCAACCCCAGGCCGTTGAGTATCTGGAACAGGTAAAGATTAAGCATGCAGAAACCCTCGAACAGGCGGCTTGGGGCCGCCTTGTCGTGTTTAACCGTTCAGGATCAGGCGAGCGTGCAGCCCGTGGCGTCTACCGGTGGGAACGATTGGCCGGCGCTGAGCACCTTGGCCAGGTCGTCCTTGTCGGCCATATCAGCCGTGGCTTTGCCGATCAGCAGGTAGTAGTCCTTGATCACCTGGTGGTCGCCTGCGCGGATCGACTCCTTGCCGGTCGGGCCCTCGAAGCTCAGGCCCTGCATGGCCTTGGCCACGGTCGGCCCGTCGAAGCTGCCGGTGGCGATGATGCTGTCCAGCATGACCTTGGTGCTGATGTAGTCGGCGGCCAGCGGGTAGGTGGGGTTGATGCCGTATTTGGCGTTCGTCAGCTTGACCAGCTCGCGGTTGAGCGGGGTGTCGACCTGGTGCCAGTACTGCGCGCCGAGGTACACGCCTTCGAGCACATCGCTGCCCAGTTCCTGGAATTGGTCAAGCCCGGCGGACCACACCAGCAACACTTTCATGCGCTCCTTGATGCCGAAATTCACCGCCTGGCGCAGGGTGTTGGACGACTGGCTGCCAAAGTTGAGCAGCACCAGCACGTCGGGCCTGGTTGAGATGGCGTTGGTCAGGTAGCCGGAAAATTCCTGTTCCTGCAATGAGTGGTAGCTGTTGCCGACGTGCTCCAGGCCGTGCTCTTTGAGCACTGTCTTTGCGCCTTCGAGCAGCGCTTCGCCGAACACATATTGCGGGGTGATGGTGTACCAGCGCTTGGCGTCGGGCAGCAGTTTGATCAGCGGCACCATGGTTTGGCGGATCGCGCCGTAGGTGGGCACCGACCAGCGGAACGTCGCCTTGTTGCAGTCCTTGCCGGTGACTTCATCGGCGCCCACCGGGGTCATGAACACGCCACCCACCTTGTCGACTTCCTTGGCCACCGCAAGGGCTGATGACGACAGGGTGCAGCCCTGGAAGAACCGCGCGCCATCCTGCTGGATGGCCTCTTGCACCTTACGCACGGCCTTGCCGGCATTGCCTTCGGTGTCGATGACTTTGTAGTTGAGCGGGCGCCCGAGAATCTCGGGATGCTGTTCCACCGCCAGGCGCGACCCCATGTCGGCAAACTTGCCATAGCTGGCAAAAGCGCCGGACATGGACTTGAGGCCGTAAAAGGTAAAGGGCTCGGCGGCGAATGCCGAACGCACGCTCAGCGGGAGGCTGAGGGCGGCTGCGGCGGTAAGACTGGCTTTCAATAACGTACGACGCTGCATGGGGTGACTCCCTGGTTTAGTTATTGGCAGGAGCGGCAAGGGCGATACGGTGAAGCTGGGGCCTGTGGGCAGGCGTTTTTTATTGGGGTAACGCGGTGTATTCAGTGGTTGTGATCGAACTCCAGCAGAAAGTGCGGGCTGACCTGGCCTTCCAGCGCGGTCATATGGTGTTCGGCATCGCACATGTGGTCATGCATCAGGCTGCGCACCGCGCTTTCATCCCCGGCGCGAAAGGCGATCAGCAGCTGTTTGTGATAGTCCAGGTTGGCCGCGTCGAACTGTTTGCGCTTGGGTTTGTAGGCTTTTTTCAGCACCACGAGGTCGCGCAACAGGTCATTGAGAAACTGCGCCATAAAGCTCAGCAACGGGTTGGGGCAGGCCTTGGCCAGCAGGTTGTGAAACTCCAGTTCCGCCAGGCGCTGTTCGCGCTGGCCGGCCTCGCTGTCTTCCGGGTCGCTGCAAAAATCCACGTTGTCCTGCAAGGCCTGAAAGTCGTTTTCACTCAAACGCCCGAGCACGGAGACCGCCAGCTCCACCTCGATCACCTTGCGCAGTTGGTACACCTGCTCGCCGTCCAGATGCTGGAAGTGCAGGTAGTTGCGCAAGGCGCGGCTGGCGGGTTCGGTGCCGGCCTGGTTCAGGTACGCGCCGCCGCTGGGGCCAGTGCGTGTACTCACCAAACCTTCCACTTCCAGGGCCTTGAGCGCCTCGCGGGCCGAGCCTTTGGAGCACTGGAAACTTTCCATCAGCTCGCGCTCGGTGGGCAGGCGGTCGCCGGGTTTCAAGGCATCGGTGACGATGGAGCGCTTGACCGACTCGACAATCACATCGGAGAGCTTCTGGCGTTTGCGTCGCAGCGGTCGGCTTAGCATGGGTTCGATTTATCGTATTAATGCGGATAAATAGCACTTAATAACGATTGGCACGGAGCGTCAACGCAGCGCGTCGTTTTCGGTGCAAGGAGGTCGTAAACGGCGTGCTGTCACCCGTCATCTGAACCCACACAGCGGGTCGACGGTGGCGGCTGTTTGCCATACGCCAGAAAGGCCCCGACCCATTGGGTCACGCAACGGTTGGCGCCGGGTTTGGCGGGTTCCTTGAGGTGCAGTTGTTGCACTTGAGGCGCGTCCGTCATGCCGCGTTCGCCGTTGACCAGCACCATGCGCGCGACGCGTTCGGGAAACAGCGCCGCGTAGCGGTTGCCCAGGCGCGTGGCGGCGGCGTTACCCAGGAAGTGCAGTTGTGCGTCGCCCAGTTGGGTGCGTACGAATTCCAAGTCGCGTGCGGCTTGTTCGACATCCTCATCGCGGCCCAGGTCGCGCGTGCCCAGCTCAATCACGTCGTAGCGGTTGAGCAATGTGCGATAGGCGCTGGCCGCGGAAGCCCCCCACTGGCTGGCCAGTTGAATGGCGAAGGTGCCGCCGCTGTTGGGGTGTGGCGGGTCGCCGGACTGGGCGAATACCACACCCTCGCGGTTCAACGGCTCGCGGGCACCGACCCGGGTCAGGTAGAGGTTCAGGTGGCCTTGCCTGGGAGCGGCATGGTTACGCGGTACGCTCACGATGCCGCACTGGGTGCGCGCCAGTACCTCGGGGTCCAGGCGCTGCGCGGTGGGGAGGGGGCAGTCCAGCAGCCAGTCGATGGCGGTGGGCCTGATCAGCGGCTCGGCATGGCCAAGGCCTGCGGCCAGCCAGAGACAGCCCCAGGCGAGGTGCTTTGCGACAGTCATCGGGAGGTCCTGGGCAGCCGTGTTAGGGCGGCTTTTTTACCAAGGACCCCGGTCTAAAGAATGTAGGGTGAGAAGACAGCTTGTGTAGGATTTTGGATTTTTTATCAGTGTTCGCTTTGCCAGCCACCCCCCAATGCCTTGTACAACCCGATGCTGGCTTGCAGGCGCGACAGACGCAATTGCACATGGGCGTCCTGGGCGGCGTACAGGGTGCGTTGGGTTTCCAGTACCGTCAGCAGGTCTTCGGCACCCGCCTGGTAGCGGCTTTCGGCGATCTGGAAGGCGGTCTGCGCCTGTTGCAGTTCTTCTGCCTGCCATTCGCGCTGCTGGTTCAGGCGCGTGATGCTGCTGAGGGATTTTTCCACATCGGCAAACCCATTGATGATTGCGCCGCGATAGGTTTGCAACAGTTCATCCTGGCGCGCACGGGCCTTGTCGCGCTCGGCGCTTAAACGACCGTTGTTGAAGATCGGCCCCACCAGGCCGGCGGTCAGGGTGTAGTAAGGGCTGCGCAGGATGTCCAGGGCTTTGTAGGCGTCGGAGCCAAAGGTCGCGCCGAGGGTCACGGTCGGCAGCATGGCGGCGCGGGCCACTGTGACGTTGGCTTGCGCCGCCGAGAGTTCCGCTTCGGCCTTGGCGATATCCGGTCGGCGGCTGAGCAGTTGGCTGGGCAGGCCGGCGCCGATGGTCGGCCAGGTCAGGGCCTGGAAAGGTTCGGTGCCCAGGTCCAGGGCTTGCACCGGTTGGCCGAGGAGGGCGGCGAGGGTGATCCGGGATTCTTCGGCCAGTTGGGCAAGCAATGGCAACTGGCGCTGTTGGCTGGCCACCAGGCTTTTCTGCTGGGCCAATTCCAGGGCGGTGGCGGAACCTGCGTCATAGCGGGTTTGCACCAGCTTGAGCACATTGCGCGCATTGGCCAGGTTCAACTCGGCGATCTGCTGGCGCTGGCGGGTGGCCAGGGTTTGTGCGTAGCGGTCGGCCACGTTGCTGACCAGGGTCAGCTCCACGGTGGCGCGGTCGAATTCGCTGGCGCGCAGGCTGTGCAGGGCGCTGTCGCGGGCGGCGGCGCGGCCGCCCCAGAAGTCCACTTCGTAACTGGCGGCAAGGTTGACGCCGAAGCCGTCGACCGTGCGTTCGCTGGGCGAGGCATCCAGGTTCGGGCCGCCGGGCCCGCGCATCAGTTTCTGGTGGCTGGTGCTCAGGTCGAACTTCACCTCGGGTAACAGCGGCGCCCCGGCGATCACCGCCGTGGCCTGGGCCTGGCGCACGCGAGCCATGGCCGCGGCCACGTCAACGCTGTCATGCCGGGCCTGAACGACCAGGCGGTTGAGTTGCGGGCTGCCGAACTGCGCCCACCATTGTGGGTGGGCGGTCTGGGCGGCTTCGCCCTCGACGTATTGCCAGGCCGGCGGCGGCGTGATTTCGCTGTCGACGGCCGCAGGGTTGCCGGCGCAGGCGCCGAGCAACAGGCACAGGCTGAGTACGCACGGGTGAGCGGGGATGGGTCGTTTATTCACTGGTCAACGCCTTAACCGGATCGAGCCGGGCAGCTTTACGGGCCGGCATAAAGCCGAATACGACGCCGGTGACCAGCGCACAACCAAATGCGCCGAGTACCGCCACCAAGGAAAACTGCACCGCCACCTTGGCCAGCACCAGCACGCCACCCACCAGCAGCGCCAGGGCGATACCGCACAGGCCGCCGACCACCGAGAGCATCACCGCTTCGGTGAGGAACTGGCGCAGGATGTCGCGCTGGCGGGCGCCGGTGGCCATGCGGATGCCGATCTCACGGGTGCGCTCGCGCACGGTCATCAGCATGATGTTCATGACACCGATCCCTCCCACCAGCAGCGAAATCGCGGCAATCGAACCGAGCATCAGCGACAGGGTGTTCTGGGTACGCGCTTCGGCCTGGATCATCGCGGCGTTGTTGGTCAACTCGTAGTCGCGTTTACCGTTGTGCAGCTTTTGCATCAACTGGTCGATCGCCACTTCGGTTTCGTGAACCCGGCGCGCATCAGCGGCGGCAATCACCACGTATTCGGGGTTGTAGCTGCCGAACAGGCGCACGCTGGCGGCGGTGTAGGGGATGGCGATGCGGTCGTCGCTGTCCTTGTCGCCGGAGGCGGCGCCTTTTTCCGCGAGCACGCCGATCACTTGGAAGGGCACGTTTTCAATCAGGATGTACTGGCCGATCGGGTTGACCGGGGCCTTGAACAGCCGCTGGCGGATACGATGGCCGATCACGGCGACCGTGGCGCCGGTGCGTTCGTCGGCGGCGGTGAAATAGCTGCCCTCGACCACTGGCCAGTTGAAGATGTCCGGGAAGTTGGTGTCGTTGCCGCCCACATAGGCCATGTAGTCGAGGTTGCCATAGCGCACGCCGGCTGCGCTGCCGTTGACCGGCATGATGCGCTTGACCTGAGGCAACGCCGCCAGCGCCGCGACGTCACTGAGCGTAATCACCCCCGGCGGCGTGCGCGGGTTGGGCGATGCGCCGCTCAGGTAGAGGATGTTGGAGCCGAACGCGCCCATTTGCGCCATGACCTGGCGTTTGCTGCCTTCGCCGACCGCCAGCATTACCACCACCGAGGCCACGCCGATGATGATCCCCAGCAGGGTCAGCGCCGTGCGAAAACGGTTGATCCACATGACGCGCCAGGCCGCTTGCACGGCATCCACCACTTCGGCCTTCCAGGCGCCATTGTGTTCGACGCCGTCGCTCAGCCGCCGGCGCAGGTCCACGGCTTGCAGGGCGCCGCTGTGGGCGGTAGGGGCGAGCGGGCGGTGCTCGGCCGAATCGCTGATGATCAGGCCGTCACGAATCTCGATGATGCGGTTGGCTCGCGCCGCCACCTCGCGGTCGTGGGTAATCAGGATGACCACATGGCCCTGGCCGGCCAGTTCGTCCAGCAGGGTCATCACCTCGGCGCCGCTGTGGCTGTCGAGGGCGCCGGTGGGTTCATCGGCGAGGATGATATGGCCGCCGTTCATCAGGGCGCGGGCAATCGAGACCCGTTGCTGCTGCCCGCCGGACAGTTGATGAGGACGGTTGCCGGTGCGCTCCGCCAGGCCCAGGCGGGTGAGCAGGGCGGTGGCCCGGGCCTGGCGCTCGGCGGTACTGGTACCGGCATAGATCGCCGGCATTTCGACGTTTTCCTGGGCCGAGCCCGAGGGGATCAGGTGGTAGCCCTGGAAGACGAAGCCAAACGCCTCGCGACGCAGCCAGGCCAGCTCGTCGCTGTCCAGATGGGCGACGTTTTCCCCGGCGAACAGGTAGTCGCCCGCACTCGGGCGGTCGAGGCAACCGAGGATGTTCATCAAGGTGGACTTGCCGGAACCGGAAGCGCCGACGATGGCGACAAACTCGCCGGCGTGGATCGACAGGTCGATGCCACGCAAGACGTCGACCTGCGGGCTGTCGCCGCCGCCGTAGGATTTGCGGATGTGCTTGAGTTCAATCAGCGGTGTGGTCAATTCAACCCCCGGTGCCGTCGGCTGGGCCGATCACCAGGTGATCGCCTTCGCTCAGGCCGCCGAGTACCTGCACCCGCAGGCGGTCGCTGAGGCCCAGTTGCACTTCGCGCTCTTCGATGCGCCCGTTCGGCAGGACCACCCGGGCGATCTGCTTGTCGGTGCTGCCGTTGCCGAGCAGCGCGGCAACCGGCGCGGTGAGTGTGTCCTTGGCTTGGCCGGCGACAAAAAACACCTGGGTGGTCATTTCCGCCATCAAGGCATTGTCGCTGTTGTCCACATCCAGCAGCACGGTGTACAGCACCACGCGGCCGGTGCCGCTTTTGCCGAAACCGTTGGGGCTGCCGCTGCCCTGGGTCTCGCTCAAGGGCTTGGGCGGGATCGGCAGGATCTGCCGCACAGTGCTGGCCCAACGCCGGTTGCCGCCGCTCAGCGTGGTGAAATACGCGGTCATGCCGGGTTTGACGTGGCCGATATCGGCCTCCGACACTTCAGCCCACACGGTCATCGGCGACAACTTGGCGATACGCAGGATCAGCGGCGTTTGCTGCTGGGCGTTGAGGGTCTGGCCGACCCGCGCGTCCACCGCAACCACTGTGCCGCTCATCGGCGCATAGATGCGTGTATAGCCCAGCTCGGCCTCATCGCTGCGCAGGCTGGCCTGGGCCTGGAGAATCTGCGCCTGGAACATGTCGACCCGGGCCTGGGTGGCGTTCAATTGCGCCTTGGCGGTTTGCACATCCTCTTCGCGGGTGGCGTTGCCGGCCACCAGGCGCTGCTGGCGTTGGTACTTCTGGCGGGCCAGTGCGTGCTGGGCCTGTTGCTCCCGAAACTGGGCCTTGAGGTTCTCGATGGCATAGCGGCTGGCGTCGAGCTTGGCTTTTTGCGTGGAAGGATCGATCTCCACCAGCAATTGGCCTTCCTGGACCTGATCGCCGGCCTCGACGTGGATCTTGCGAATCTGCCCGGAGGCCTGGGCGCCGACATCCACGTAACGCCGTGGTTGCAGAGTGCCCAGGGCGGTCACGCTGTTTTCGATAGTGCCGCGCGTGACGGCGACGGTGGTCAGCGTATCGCGACCCGGCGGCAGTACCTGCCAGGCGGCGACGGCAAGCACGGGGATCAGGCACGCTACAACAAGCAGGGCGCGTCGGGCAGGTCGAGGGCGTTTCATGCTTAGGTTCCAGCCGGGAAAGTTCGGAGCGCGGTTGCGCGGAGCTGACAGTTAAACGAGAAAAATGCCCGAGGATTTAGGCCGTTACACACCGTGTAACAGGTGGAATACGCAAAAAAATCGACCGCTGGCGTAAGACTTCTTTAAAAGTAGATGAGAATTACTATAAATTGCACTTGGTCAAACTGCCATTACCCAATCGGCTGTCATTTTCAGGTGCTCAAGGAACGGATACCGCCCCTTTCGGCGGACGGGAGTCATGTTGGAAAACTACTATCGCGAGCTGGTGTGTTTCCTCAACGCCAAGCTGGGCAACCGTCAGGTGGCCGAAGATGTGGTGCATGACGCTTATGTGCGGGTACTCGAGCGTTCCAGCGACACCCCCATCGATCAGCCGCGCGCGTTTCTATACCGCACCGCGCTCAACCTGGTGATCGATGGCCATCGGCGCAATGCCCTGCGTCAGCACGAACCGCTGGAAACCCTCGACAGCGAAGAGCGCTTTTCTGCCACTTCCCCCCATGCCAGTCACGACCAGAGCCAGCGCCTGGAGCTGCTTGAGCGCGCCCTGGCCGAGTTGCCGGCGGCCTGTCGCAACAGCTTCCTGCTGCGCAAGCTCGATGGTTTGACTCATCTGCAAATCGCCGAGCGCCTGAATATTTCCCGCGCACTGGTGGAAAAACACATCGTCAATGCCATGAAACATTGCCGCGTGCGGATGCGCGAGTGGGACGCGCACTGATCGCCGATCAGTTAAATTTTATTTCACTGTCCTCGTTTCCTATCAACACACGACCTGTTGTGCAGGTCTTGAAGGTATTCCCCGCCCCATCGCCAGGGGCTTATCCAGAGGACACTGGAATGACACAGGCAATTGCTTCGCCCGCGGTTCACGACCTTATCGGTATCGGTTTCGGCCCATCGAACCTGGCGCTGGCCATCGCCCTGCAGGAACGCGAGAAAACCCAGGGCAAACTGGATGCGTTGTTTCTCGACAAGCAGGCCGACTACCGCTGGCACGGCAATACCCTGGTGACCCAGAGCGAACTGCAGATTTCGTTCCTCAAGGACCTGGTGACCCTGCGCAACCCCACCAGCCCGTACTCCTTTGTCAATTATCTGAAAGCCCACGATCGCCTGGTCGACTTCATTAACCTGGGCACCTTTTATCCGTGCCGCATGGAATACAACGACTACCTGCGCTGGGTCGCGGCGCAATTCCAGGGCCAGGGCCGATATGGCGAAGAAGTGCTGGCGATCGAACCGATCCTGCATCAGCAGCAGGTCGAGGCGCTGCGTGTGATTTCCCGCGATGCCCTGGGCGAGCAGCATGTGCGCACCACCCGTTCGGTGGTGGTCAGCGCCGGCGGCACCCCTCGGGTACCCGAGGCATTCAAGGCGCTCAGGGACGACGGCCGCGTGTTCCACCACTCGCAATACCTGGCGCGCATGGCGCAGCAGCCGTGTGTCGAGGGCAAGGCGATGCGTATCGCGATCATCGGCGGTGGCCAGAGCGCTGCCGAGGCCTTTATCGACCTCAATGACAGCTACCCGTCGGTGCAGGTCGACATGATCCTGCGCGGCTCGGCGCTCAAGCCGGCCGATGATAGCCCGTTCGTCAATGAGGTGTTCTCGCCGGCCTTTACCGACCTGGTGTTCCAGCAGGTCGGCGCCGAGCGTGAGCGGCTGGTCGCCGAGTACCAGAACACCAACTATTCGGTGGTGGACCTGGACCTGATCGAACGTATCTACGGGATTTTCTACCGCCAGAAAGTCTCCGGTATTGCCCGCCATGCGTTCCGCACCATGACCGTGGTCGAAAAGGCTGTGGCGGGCCCGCTGGGTGTGGAGTTGACCCTGCGCAACAATGCCACCGGCGAGGTCACCGTCAATCACTACGATGCCGTGGTGTTGGCCACCGGTTACGAGCGCCAGATGCACCGCGAACTGCTGGCGCCGCTGGAAGCCTACATGGGTGACTTCGAAGTGGCCCGTGACTACCGCATCGTGACCGATGAGCGCTGTAAGGCCGGCATCTACATCCAGGGGTTCAGCCAGGCCAGCCACGGGTTGAGCGACACGCTGTTGTCGATCCTGCCGATTCGCGCCGATGAAATTGCTGCGTCGTTGTACGAAAACGACCGTAACCGCGGCAAGGGTCGCTCGGTGCAGGACCTGTTGCTGGCCTCCGCCAGCTGACGGGCTGCGCTTGTGAGCCGAAGGGTTGGCTGATACTGTACAAAAAACCAGTATCAGGCAGCCCTCCATGCAGTTGATCGAAAAACTCAGCATTCTCGCCGACGCCGCCAAGTACGACGCTTCGTGCGCCAGCAGCGGCGCGCCCAAGCGCAGCTCCGAGGGCAAGGCGGGGCTGGGTTCCACCGATGGCATGGGCATCTGCCATAGCTACACACCCGATGGGCGCTGCGTATCGCTGCTCAAGGTGTTGCTCACCAACTTCTGTCTCTACGACTGCCAATACTGCGTCAACCGCCGCTCCAGCGATGTGCCCCGTGCACGTTTCAGCCCGGAGGAGGTGGTGTCCCTGACCCTGGATTTCTACCGGCGCAATTGCGTCAGCGGGTTGTTTCTCAGCTCCGGCATCATCCGTTCGGCCGACTACACCATGGAGCAGTTGGTGCGCGTGGCCAAGCTGTTGCGCCAAGAGCATGACTTTCGCGGTTATATCCACCTCAAGACCATCCCTGAAGCCGACCCGGCGCTGATTGCCGAGGCCGGGCGCTATGCCGATCGCCTCAGTGTGAACATCGAGCTGCCCACTGACGCCAGCCTGCGGACGTTGGCGCCGGAGAAGCAGATCGGCTCGATCAAGCAGGCCATGCAGACCATCTATACCGGCGAGCAGACCGTCTTCAACGAACCCCGCGCGCCACGGTTTGCACCGGCTGGGCAGAGCACGCAGATGATCGTCGGCGCCGACGACACCGACGACAGCACCATCCTCCACGGTGCCGAGGCGTTGTACGGCAACTTCAAGTTGCGCCGCGTGTATTACTCGGCGTTCAGCCCCATTCCCAACAGCCCCAAGAGCGTGCCCCTGGCGGCGCCGCCGCTGATGCGCGAGCACCGTTTGTACCAGGCGGATTTTCTGCTGCGCAGCTATGGCTTCAACGCGGGCGAACTGTTCCAGGGCCCTGGCCATTTGGCGTTGGACATCGATCCCAAGCTGGCCTGGGCCCTGGAGCATCGCGAGGTGTTCCCGCTGGACCTGAACCGCGCCGAACCCACCCTGATCGCGCGTATCCCAGGCATTGGCCTGCGCACCACCCAGCGGCTGGTGGACCTGCGCCGCGAGCGCAAGATCCGCTTCGAAGACCTGACCCGCATGCGTTGCGTGCTGGCCAAGGCCAAGCCGTTTTTCATCACCAGCGACTACCACCCGCAACAGGCTGAAAGCACCAGCGTGCTGCTGCGCGAACAACTGCGTGACCGCCCGCAGCCGCAGCAGATGGGGTTGTGGGGATGATCAGCCTGGAATGCGACAACCTGTTCAGCACCTGGCGCGAACAGGCGCGCTGGTTGCTCAGCCATCAGGTCGACCCCAGCCAGGTCTGTTGGGGCGAGGCCGAGGTGGCGGACCTGTTTGCCACCGATGAGCCGATACCCACCGGGCTTGGGCCGTTTCAGGCGCGGATCCCCAAAGCGTTGATCGAGCTGCTTGAATCAGCCGCCTGCTACCACGGCGATCAACGCTGGAGCCTGTTGTACGAAGTGCTATGGCGGGTCAGCCATGGGGATCGCACGGCGATGCTGGCAGGTGACAAATTGGGCAGCGAGTTGCAGCGGCGCATCAAGCAGGTCAGCCGTGAAGCCCATCACCTGCACGCGTTTGTGCGGTTCATTGCGCTGCCAGCCGAGGCGGGGCCGCAGTTGCCGGAGTACGTAGCCTGGCACGAACCGGCTCATGACATCCTTAAACCCGCCAGCCAGCATTTTGTCGGGCGCATGGGGCGTCATCGCTGGATGATCGCGACGCCATTGGACGCGGTGTATTACGACGGCGAGCAATTGATTCACGAGCGCCAATGTCCCGAAGCCTGGCGCCAGCTGGCGCAAACTGTTGAAGACCCGCACAGCGCCATGTGGTTGACGTACTACAGCCATATTTTCAATCCGGCGCGGCTGAACCCCAAGGTGATGGAGGGGCACCTGCCAAGTCGGTTCTGGAAGAACCTGCCGGAGGGCAAGCTGATACCGGGGTTGATCAGCGAGGCGCGTACCGGCAAGCAAAAGGATGGGCAGGCGAAGCTGGTTGGCGCTAGACCCGGCAAACGTATTTCAAGCGGGCAGGGTTAAAAATCTGGGAGGCTTGACCCGATGCCAGTCAGTTAAGGGTGGGCAAAAAGTAACCTGTGGCGAGCGGGCGGGTGACTATCTAACTGATGCCCCCCGCCCACATTAAATCTCCAGTGTTGTGGGGCGGACGATCAGGTCAGTTCAGTGGCGGTGTTCTTGACGACCGCGAGTTCGGGATGCGCCACGAGCTTGTCGATATGCAGCTCATCATTGTTCAACCAGGTCTCCGTCAGCACCCGGTAATGCTCCATGTCCCGGCAGCGCATCCTCAGGCTGTAGTCAAACGGCCCGCTGATCAACTGGCATTCGAACACCTGGGGGCACGCTTTCACGCAGGCCTCGAACGCCCTTTGTGCCGAGCGCCCGCTTTGGTTGGACAAGGCCACCAGCACCAGCAGCGACAGCCCCGGTGAGACCATCTGCACATCGATGATCGCCCCGTACCCACGGATCACCCCGCGTCGCTCCAGCTTGCGCACCCGTTCCAGGCAGGGCCTGGGGGTGAGATGCACCAGCGACGAGAGCTTTTCGTAGGTGATACGCCCCTGATGGCGCAGTACTTCGATGATTGCCTCATCGATGCGGTCCAGCGCGGGGGAGGTATGGGGTCCGTTGGCCTTGGTATCCATGGGTTTCACTTCAAACGGTTGGAAAGAAATTGCTGCAAGCGTTCGCTGTTGGGGTGGTCGAGGATCTCGGCACCGCCTTGTTCCTCGACCCTACCCTGATGCAGGAACAGCACTTGGCTGGACACCTGGCGGGCAAAGCCCATCTCGTGGGTGACCATCAGCATGGTACGGCCTTCCTCGGCCAACGTCTGTATGACTTTGAGGACTTCTCCTACAAGTTCTGGGTCCAGTGCGGAGGTGGGTTCGTCGAACAGGATAATTTCCGGTTCCATCGCCAGGGCGCGTGCGATGGCCACGCGCTGTTGCTGGCCGCCGGACAGAAATGCCGGGTATTGATCCGCCACGCGGCCGGGCAGGCCGACTTTGTCCAGGTACAGGCGCGCACGTTGTTCCGCCTCGGCCGCGCTCACCCCCAGCACTCGGCGCGGGGCCATGGTGATGTTCTCCAGCACGGTCATGTGGCTCCACAGGTTGAAGTGCTGGAACACCATGGCCAGGCGCGTGCGCAGGTTCTGCAATTGCGCCTGATGCGGTGCGCGGGTACCTGCGCGGCCTTGTTGCATTTGAATGCTGATGCCGTCCAGGGTGATGACCCCGGCGTCCGGCTGTTCCAGAAAGTTGATGCAGCGCAGCAGGGTGCTTTTGCCCGAGCCGCTGGCGCCGATCAGGCTGATCACATCGCCGTGGCGGGCGTTGAGGGACACGCCCTTGAGCACCTCGTGTTCGCCGTAGCGTTTATGGATGCCTTCGACCTGGAGCTTGACGGCAGCGGTTGCGGTTTTGGCCGCGGGAATATCGACAGGATAGGTGGCCAGGGCCTGCGCGGACTGATTCATGGGTTAGCCTCGGGTAGGAACAAGAAAACGCATCCAGCGACGTTCGGCCAGTCGAAACAGGCCCACCAGTGCAAAGGACAGCAGCATGTACAGCAGGGCCGCGATACCGAAGGCCTGGAAGGTCAGGAAGGTTTCGGCATTGGCGTCGCGGGCCACTTTGAGAATGTCGGCGACCGTGGCGGTGAACGCCAGCGACGTGGCGTGCAGCATCAGGATCATTTCGTTGCTGTAGGCCGGCAACGCACGGCGCAAGGCCGCCGGAACCACCACAAACAGATTCAGCCGCCAGCCGTGCAGGCCATAGGCGCGCGCGGCTTCGATCTCGCCGTGGGGAATATTGCGGATAGCGCCGGCGAAGATTTCCACGGTGTAGGCGCAGGTGTTGAGCACAAAGGCCAGCAGGGTGCAGTTCAATGCATTGCGGAAAAATTGATTGAGCAGGGCGTTGTCCTGCACCACCTCCAGGCTGTACAGCCCGGTGTAGCAAATCAGCAGTTGGATATACAACGGCGTGCCACGGAACAGGTAGGTGTACATCTCGACCGGCCAGCGCAGCCAGAAATGCGCCGAGACCCGGGCCAGTGCCAACGGGATCGACAGAAAAAAGCCGAGTACCACCGAGACAATGAACAGCCATAGCGTCATGGCCACGCCGGATAACCCCGCGCCATCGCTGAACACGTAGGCCAGGCCGTATTGCTGGAACAGTTCGATCATCGCGCCATCCCCTTGATGCCGAGGTTGTAGCGCCGTTCGAGGCGCTTGAAGATGCGGTTGGAGAGGGTGGTGATCACCAGGTACACCAGGCCCGCGAGGATCAGGAAGTACAGCGGCTCGCTGGTGGTCTTGCCGGCGTTTTGCGCGGCCTTTACCAGGTCCGACAGGCCGATGATCGAAACCAGCGCCGTGGACTTGAGCAGCACCAGCCAGTTATTGCCCAGACCCGGCAGCGCAAAGCGCATCAATTGCGGGAATAGCACCAGATGGAAACGCTGCCAGCGGCTCAGGCCGTAGGCGGTGGCGGCTTCCAGTTGGCCGGCCGGCACGCTGAGGATCGCGCCACGGAAGTTCTCGGTGAAATATGCCCCGTAGATAAAGCCCAGGGTGATCACCCCAGCGGTGAAGGGGTCGATTTCGAAGTAGTCCCAGCCGAAGGTTTCGGTCAGGTCGTTCAGCCACAGTTGCAGGCTGTAGAAAATCAGCAGGATCAGCACCAGGTCCGGCACGCTGCGGATCAGCGTGGTGTACAGCGTGGCCGGTATGCGCAGCCATTTGGCGCTGGACAGCTTCGCGCCGGCGGCAATCAGGCCCAGGGCGAGGCTCAGGGCCAGTGCGAGGAACGCCAGCTTGAGCGTCATCCAGGCACCCTGGGCCAGCATCGGGCCGTAGCCGTGCAGGTTGAGAAAGTCGTTCATCGGAAGAATCTCTGAAGGGCGCAGACATACCCTTGTGGGAGAGGCTTTTGGGGGAGGGGGCTTGCTCCCGATAGCGGTAGGTCAGTCAATACATGTGCCGACTGGCGCGCCCTCATCGGGAGCAAGCCCCCTCCCACATAAGCGATCTCACACAGGGGATTGTGATGGCTTACTCGTGGTAGATGTCTTGGTCGCCGAAGTACTTTTGCTGGATCTGCGCATAAGTGCCATCGGCCTGCACGGCAGCGATGCCCTTGTTGATCAGCGCACGCAGTTCCTGATCGTTCTTGCGCAGGCCCATGGCGATGTCCAGGGGCAGGGTCGGGTCCTTGAAGGCCGGGCCGGTCTTGAAGTCGGCGCCTTCAGGCTTGGACAGGAAGTTGAGCTGCGCTTCGAGCTTGTCGGTCAGGGTGGCGTCGAGGCGCCCGTTCTGCAGGTCGGCGTAGTTCTGGTCCTGGGACTGGTACGCCTTGACCTGGGCACCGAGCCTGGTCAACTGCGCGCGGGCATAGGCTTCCTGCAGCGAGCCTTGCAGCACGCCGACCTGCTTGCCCTTGAGCGATTGCGGGGTGTCGCCGAAGTCGGCATTTTTGCGGGTGATCACCGAAGTCGGGCTGAGGAACAGGCGGTCGGTGAAGTCGATCTGTTTTTCGCGGGCCGGGGTCACGGCCATCGACGACATGATGGCGTCGAACTTACGCGCGCGCAGTGCCGGGATCATGCCGTCGAATTCGTTGTGCACCCAGGTGCATTTCACTTCGAGCTTGGCGCAGATCGCATTGCCTAATTCGATATCGAAGCCTTGCAGGCTGCCGTCGGCGGCGACGGATTCGAAGGGAGGGTATTCGGGGAACACGCCGAAGCGGATTTCTTTCCATTCCTGGGCGTGGGCGGCGGTGGCGCACAGTGGCAACAGCAACGCAGCGATGAGTGATCGCAATGGGGTCATGGTGTAGTCCCTATATTTTGTAATTGATGTCAGGGCAGTAGAAAAAGGTGCGGCTTGCATGCATTGGGTGACGCTTTGGTCGGGCTCAGAATGCTTCATGATGGTGCGTTTTTTGTGTCGTTTACCCCGTGCGCAAAGGGCAAATTGCGCTGTTAAAAAGCGCAATGCAGCGGAATCGGCTGCCGCACGCGCTAAATCGGCTTTTTACTCGTCGAAATCTGACCTGGCCTGGGCGCAAAGCGGCAGGCCAGAGCGGTCTCAGGCGCGCTTTTTGTGCTGTACGCCGGGCTGTTGGGCCAGGCGTGCGAACAGGTCCTTGGGGTCGGCGAGGTCAGGCACCAGCTCCAGCTCGCGGCCTACATCCAGGGCCTGGGCCACGTCCAACACGTAACGCAGGGCCGAGTAGTCTTCGATGGCAAAGCCCACCGAGTCGAACAGCGTGACCTGGCGTGGGTTTTCGCGGCCGGGTTGCTGGCCGTTGATCACTTGCCACAGTTCGGTCACCGGTGAGTCTGGCGGCATGTGTTGGATCTCACCTTCGATGCGGCTTTGCGGTTCGTACTCGACGATCACCCGGGCGCGCTCGACGATGCGGCGGTCCAGCTCGGTCTTGCCCGGGCAATCGCCGCCCACGGCGTTGAGGTGCATGCCCGGCTCGATCATCTCGTTGGTGAGGATGGTGGCGTAGGCCTTGTCGGCGGTCACGGTGGTGACGATGTCCGCGCCTTTGACCGCTTCGGCCACGCTGGCGGCCAGGATCACCTTGATCGCCGGGAACGCCTTGAGGTTGGCCGCCAGCTTGGCGGTGGCCTTGGCGTCGATATCGAACAGGCGAATTTCATTGATGCCGAGCATGGCGTGGAAGGCCAGGGCCTGGAATTCGCTTTGGGAGCCGTTGCCGATCAACGCCATGCTGCGGCTGTTGTCGCGGGCCAGGTAGCGCGCCACCAGCGCCGAGGTGGCGGCGGTGCGGATGGCGGTGGTCAGGGTCATTTCCGCCAGCAGTACGGGTTTACCGGTGTCGACATCGCCCAGGGCGCCAAAGGCCATGACGGTGAGCATGCCGGCCAGGGTGTTTTTCGGGTGACCGTTAACGTATTTGAACGCGTACAGCGACGCGTCGGACACCGGCATCAGCTCGATCACGCCCTCCGGCGAGTGGTTGGCCAGACGTGCGCATTTTTCGAAATCCTGCCAGCGCAGGTAGTCGGCGTGGATGTATTCGGCCATCTCGCTGATGCAGGTTTGCAAGCCTTTTTGCGAGACCAGGTAGCTGAGGTCGTTTACGTCGATATAGCGGGTCATGGCAAGACTCCTTATTGAAATGAGGCGCGGGCGGGCAGATGGACTTCCGCCAGCATGCAGCGGGCACTGCCGCCGCCGATGCGTTCGATGTTGTCGATGTTCACCACCACCGGTCGCGTATGGCGTTCCACGTGTTGACGCTGGGCCGGTTGCAACGCGCCCCAGGCACTCGCGGACATCACCAGCAGCGGCTGGCCGTCGCGGTCATGCACTTCGAGCATGTTGCCGGCGAAGGCTTCCAACTGGTCGAAGTCCAGCGCGACGATGTCCTTGCCGGTGTCGCGCAGGGAGCGTTCCAGGGCCTGGCGTTCACCTTCGTCGGGCAGGGCTTGCAGGCACACCACCGAGAGGTCGCGGCCCACGCTCATCATCACGTTGCTGTGGTAGATCGGCGTGTGGTGACGGTCGACCGCGTGGAATACACACAGTTGGTAGTCGAGGCGTTCGGCGAATTGGCGCAGGGCGTCCTGATGAGTGCGCCCGGAGTGGCAGGCGTAGCTGATTCGGTGCTGGCGGTCGAGCACCATGCTGCCGGTGCCCTCGAGGAAGATGTTCTGCTGTTCCAGATGGCTGAGGTCAATGGTGTGCTTGACCGTAAAACGTTGCTCCAACACTTGCAGCACACCTTTGTTGCGCTCCAATCGTCGGTTCTGGCCTTCCATCGGGTACAGCACCAGGCTGCCGTCGGCGTGGCTGCTCCACCAGTTGTTGGGGAAGATCGAGTCGGGCGTGTGGGGCGCCGGGGTGTCTTGCACCACCAGCACTTCCACGCCGTGCCGGCGCAGGGTCGCGACATACCCGTCGAACTCTTCCAGCGCTTTGTGCTGTGCGTTGAGCGGGTCCAGGGGCTGGCGCTGGAAACGGTTGTTGATCGCGGTGTCCGGGTTGAAGGCAAAGCGCGCCGGGCGAATCATCAGGACGGTGTTGGTGGTTTGCATGGGGGCACGGGTCCATGGGGGATCTTGTGCCGCTATTTTGGGCGCTGTACGGGGTGAATCCCGGCTGAAACAACGCAGCGGTTCAGCCGGGAAAGCTGAAAAGGTGGGTGCGGCAGCCGAATCGGCTGCAGGATTGAAATAGCGTCAAACTGTGGGAGTGGGCTTGCTCCCTCCCACATTGGTATTGTGGTGTTTGTCATAGTCGTGTCAGGCAGGAGGAATCATGTCTACCGCCGTTCGTCTCGCTCAGCCCACCGATGCCGAAGGCATCAGCCAGGTCATATTAGCGGCCCTGCACAGCAGCAATGCGCGGGATTACCCGGCGGATGTGATCGCTCGAGTGGCGAGCAACTTCACCGCCGACGCTGTGCTGGAACTACTCAAGCGCCGCGTCGTGCTGGTGGCGGTCCAGGCTCAATTGATTGTCGCCACGGCGGCCCTCGAGGCGAACGTGGTGCGCTCGGTGTTCGTCAACCCGGCGCTGCAAGGGCAGGGCATTGGTCGCCTGCTGATGCTCGAGATTGAGGTGCGCGCCCGTGAAGCCGGGGTAACGGTGCTGAGCGTGCCGGCCTCGCTGACCGCCGAGCCGTTCTATACCAAGCTGGGGTTTCACACCGTGCGCGACGTCTACCACGGCAACGAGCGCACGCTGGTGATGGAAAAGACGCTGCTGTCGCGCCACCCCATCGGGCCGTATCGCGACCGTCAACACCGCGCACAGGTGGTCGCGTTATGGCAGCAAGCATTTGGCTATGACACCGCGCACAACCTGCCGAGCCTGGCGATCGATAAGAAGCTGGCGGTCAATGATGGGTTGTTCTTCGTCGCGACGGATAAAAAAACGGTGATCGGCACAATTCTCGCCGGCTATGACGGCCATCGAGGCTGGCTGTATTCGGTGGCGGTGCACGCTGACTATCAGCGCCATGGCCTGGGTTCGTCGTTGGTGCGGCATGCGGAACAGGCGTTGGCGGCGCTGGGCTGCATGAAGATCAACCTGCAGATCACCGGCGGCAATGACGCAGTGGCAGGGTTCTATGAGGCGCTGGGGTATGCGGTGGAGCCGAGGATCAGTATGGGCAAAAAGATTGCGGCGAATATTCCCTGAACCCAAGGCGGGCCCCATGTGGGAGGGGTGTAGCCCCCTCCCACAGGGTATTGCAGGGTGGCTGGATTAGACTTTTACGATCCAACCCGCTGGCGCTTCAACATCGCCGGTCTGCACGCCGGTCAGCTCTTTGTAGAGCTTCTGGGTGAGCGGGCCCACTTCGGTTTCGCTGTGGAACACGTGCAGCTGGCCGTTGTACTGGATGCCGCCGATCGGCGAGATCACCGCAGCGGTGCCGCAGGCGCCCGCTTCTTTGAAGTCGGACAGCTTGTCAATGAACACTTCGCCCTCGACCACTTCCAGGCCCAGGCGGGTCTGGGCCAGTTCGATCAGCGACAGGCGGGTGATGCCTGGCAGCACCGAAGGCGACTTCGGCGTGATGAACTTATTGTCGTGGGTGATCCCGAAGAAGTTGGCCGAGCCGACTTCTTCGATCTTCGAGTGGGTCATCGGGTCCAGGTAGATCGCGTCGGCGAACCCGGATTTTTTCGCTTCCGAGCCCGGCATCAGGCTGGCGGCGTAGTTGCCGCCGACTTTCGCTGCACCAGTGCCTTGCGGCGCGGCGCGGTCGAACGTGGAGATCTGGAAGTTGTGTGGCACCAGGCCGCCCTTGAAGTAGGCGCCAACCGGGATGCAGAACACCGAGAAGATGAACTCCGGCGCGGTACGCACGCCAATGTTGTCACCGGTGCCGATCACGAACGGGCGCAGGTACAGCGCGCCGCCGCTGCCGTACGGCGGGATGAATCGCTCGTTGGCCTTGACCACTTGTTTGCAGGCTTCGATGAAGTCCTCGGTGGGCACGTGCGGCATCAGCAGGCGGGCGCAGCTGCGCTGCATGCGCGCGGCGTTCTGGTCCGGACGGAACAGGTTGATCGAGCCGTCCTTGCAGCGGTAGGCCTTGAGGCCTTCGAAGCACTGCTGGCCATAGTGCAGCTTGCCATTCGCCGTTTTTCCAGGTCTGGAGAAACCGCTTGTCGGTCTTGATGTAGTCAAAACCCAGCTTGTCCCAATTGATGCTTTCGTTACCCATGACACCCTCTATCTCTGGTCAAGTCGGATTTTTTCTGAATGGGCGCAACAATACTGCATTAGCCGGTGCCTTAGCACCCCCTTCAAAGGTGCAACGCGTGCCCCAATGCCCGCAGCGCAGCTTCCTGTACCGCCTCACCCAAGGTTGGATGGGCATGGATGGTGCCGGCCACGTCTTCCAGGCGCGAACCCATTTCCAGGCTCAGGCCAAACGCGGTGGACAGTTCCGACACGCCCACGCCCACCGCTTGCCAGCCGACGATCAGGTGGTTGTCACGTCGCGCCACTACCCGCACGAAGCCGGTTTTCGACTCCAGGGTCATGGCCCGGCCATTGGCGGCGAACGGAAAGCTCGACACGATGCAGTCCAGGCCGGCCGCCTTGGCCTCGTCCGGGGTCTTGCCGACCACCACCAGTTCCGGGTCGGTAAAGCACACCGCCGGGATGGCCGCCGGGTTGAATTCGCGGTGTTGACCGCTGATCAGTTCGGCCACCATTTCACCCTGGGCCATGGCCCGGTGCGCCAGCATCGGCTCGCCGCTCAGGTCGCCAATGGCATACACATTGCGCATGCTGGTCTGGCAACGGCTGTCGATCTTGATCGCCGCGCCGTGCATGTCCAGGTTCAGCGCTTCGAGGTTCCAGCCCTGGGTGTTGGGTTTGCGACCAACGGCCACCAGCACTTGATCCGTTTCCAGCGACAAGGTATCGCCATTCGGGTCACGCACTTGCAGGCAGTGGTCGGCAAAGCCGATGACGCTGTGCTTGAGGTACAGCTTGACGCCCAGTTGCTTGAGGGATTCGCCGACCGGCTGCGTCAGTTCGGCATCGTAGGCCGGCAGGATGCGATCCTGCGCCTCGACCACACTGACCTCGGCGCCGAGTTTGCGGTAGGCAATCCCCAGCTCCAGGCCGATATACCCGCCGCCCACCACGATCAGGCGCTTGGGCACGCGAGTCGGCGCCAGGGCTTCGGTGGACGAGATGATCGGCCCGCCAATCGGCAGCATCGGCAGGTTGACGCTGGTCGAGCCGGTGGCCAGCAGCAGGTGTTCGCACTGGATACGCTGGTCGCCGACATCGACGGTCTTGCCGTCGACCACCTTGGCCCAGCCGTGGATCACCTGCACTTTGTGCTTCTTGAGCAGCGCGGCGACGCCGGTGGTCAGGCGGTCGACGATGCCGTCCTTCCATTCCACGCTCTTGCGGATGTCCAGGGTCGGTACATCCACTTCGATACCCAGCGGCGAGCCATGGCTGTGGTGCACGCTCTGCTGGAACTGCTCGGCCACGTGGATCAAGGCCTTGGACGGAATGCAGCCGATGTTCAGGCAGGTGCCGCCCAGCGCCTGGCCTTCCACGAGAACGGTCGGGATGCCCAGCTGGCCGGCGCGGATCGCCGCCACATAACCGCCGGGGCCGCCGCCGATAATCAGCAGCGTTGTTTGCAATGTCTGGGTCATGCCCTTACTCCAGGAACAGGCTGGCGGGTTGTTCGAGCAGGCCGCGAATGGCCTGGATGAATTGCGCCGCGTCCATGCCGTCGACCACGCGGTGATCGAACGAGCTGGAGAGGTTCATCATCTTGCGCACCACGATCTGGCCCTTGATCACCATGGGCCGCTCAACGATGCGGTTAACCCCGACAATCGCCACTTCCGGCAGGTTCAGCACCGGCGTGCTGACGATACCGCCCAGGGCGCCGAGGCTCGTCAGGGTAATGCTCGAACCCGACAGCTCGTCACGACTGGCCTTGCCGTTGCGCGCGGCCGTGGCCAGGCGTGCGATTTCCTCGGCATTGCCCCACAGGCTGCGCGCCTCGGCGTGACGCACCACCGGTACCATCAGGCCCACATCGCTCTGGGTGGCGACGCCCACATGCACCGCGCCGAGGCGGGTGATGATCTGGGCTTCGTCGTCGTAACGCGCGTTGATCTGCGGGAAGTCGCGCAACGCCACGACCATGGCGCGCACGATGAACGGCAGCAGGGTCAGCTTGCCGCGCGTAGTGCCGTGTTTTTCGTTGAGGTGTACACGCAGCTCGTCCAGCGCGGTGACGTCGATCTCTTCCACATAGCTGAAATGCGCGGCCCGCCGGGTGGCGTCCTGCATGCGCTGGGCGATCTTGCGGCGCATGCCGATCACCGGGATCTGCTGTTCGTCGTTGCGTTCGGCGTAGGGGTTGGCCGCTGTTGATGGCCTGGACGAGCCTTGTTGCAGGTACGCCTCGAGGTCTTCATGCAGAACCCGGCCCGCCGGGCCGGTGCCTTGCACCAGGCGCAGTTGAATGCCCGCGTCCAGCGCATGTTTGCGCACCGCCGGAGAGGCCAGCGGACGTTCATCGGCTGCACGGGCCACTGGCGCCTGAGCGGTCACCGCGACCGGCGCTGGTTTGCTTTCGACCGGTGCCGGCCTGGCTTCAGGCACAGGCGCTGCCTTCGGCGGCTCAGCCACTGTCGGCGCGTCCTTGGCGTTACCAGCGCCTTCCACTTCAATGCTGATCAAAATACTGCCCACGGCCATGACCTCGCCCGGCTCGCCGCCGAGGGAAATCACCTTGCCGTGCACCGGCGAGGGGATGTCCACCATCGCCTTGTCGGTCATTACATCCGCCAGCACCTGGTCTTCGACGACCAGGTCGCCGACCTTCACATGCCACTGCGACAATTCAACTTCCGCGATGCCTTCGCCGATGTCCGGCATCTTGATAACGTGCGTGCCCATTCAGACCTCCATGAC
>Ga0308160_10001542_pt1 | contig 31825 bp, 30 predicted proteins | sample PhyFR1_FD_201036 | JGI IMG/M metagenome (GOLD analysis project Ga0308160, IMG submission 201036) | Phyllosphere microbial communities from UC Gill Tract Community Farm, Albany, California, United States - DLSLF.R1 | ecosystem: Host-associated > Plants > Phyllosphere > Unclassified | place: USA... | reverse complement strand
ATCTGCGGTTTCTTCTTAGATCTGCGGGAACCCCTATTCCATTTTACCTTTTCCATTTTCCATCACTAAAGATTCTTCACTACGTGATGTCAAAAGGATTGAATCAAATCCGTGTAAATCTGTGCCTCCGTGGCAATCTATTTTTAACCAAACAGGTCTTCAACTACGCTCAGACTGACAATAACTAAATATTAATCTGCGATTTCTTCTTGAATCTGCGGGAACCCCTATTCCATTTTACCTTTTCCATTTTCCATCCCCCTTTTTATTTTATTTTTTTTCATTTCCACCTTCGGGAAAATGAAAGTTGTGCTACTCCCTTATAAATGCACAATATTAAAATAATGTATCGATTAAATTTTTTACTCTTTTTACTGGTCCTTTCCACAACAGTTTTCGCACAGCAAAACACCGAAATAAATGGTTATGTAACAGATAGTACAACAGCCATAAGTGGTGCATCAATTTCTTTAAAGGGTACAAAGGTGGGCGCAACCACAGATGCAAACGGATTTTTTAAAATATCTGCTATCAAACCTGGACGTTATACCATCGTGGTATCTTTTGTCGGTTATCAAAAAGCCAGTCAGGAAATTACATTAACTACCACAAAGCCCCTGACTTTAAAAATTGCACTTAAACCCGATTACAGCAACTTAGAGAATGTAGAAGTAAAAGGCAGAACTGCTGTAACAGAACTTAAACAATCAGGATTCACCGTAAACGTGATCGATCTGAAGGCGTTTCAGAATACCAGTGCAGATCTTAACCAAATCCTAAACAAGAGTACAGGTGTTAAAGTAAGGGAACAGGGCGGCTTAGGATCTGATTTCAATTTTACATTGAATGGCTTATCAGGTCGCCAGATCCGTTTTTTTATAGATGGTATACCAATGGAATCTTTTGGAAGCGCTATAGGGTTAAACAATATTCCGGTGAATCTTGCTGAACGTATTGAGGTTTATAAAGGCGTAGTTCCGGTAGAGCTCGGAGCCGATGCCCTGGGAGGTGCTGTAAACATCGTTACCAATCAGTCTGTATCAAAATATCTTGATGCCAGTGTAAGTTATGGCTCATTCAATACCTTAAGGGCTGCCCTTTCGGGTAAATATAAAGATAAAAAAACAGGCCTGACATTTACGTTTAATGGCTTTCATAATTCATCAGATAATGATTATCTGATGAGAAGTAATCCAAAATATGATGCCGCGATTAAAGTGGTTGAAAACAACGAACTCGTAGAAAGAGATGTTAAGCGGTTCCACAGCGCTTATCGCTCCACTATGGGGCAAGTGGGTATTGGTGTTGCCAATAAATCATGGGCCGACCAGTTTGAGGTAAACTTCCTTTATTCGGACATGTACAAAGAAATACAAACCGGAGCAAACCAAAACAAGGTGATAGGAGAAGTAACAAACCATGAAAGGTTCTTTATGCCTTCCATCAGATACAAAAAAAGAAATTTTTTAACGAACGGTTTAACTGCAACCTTTTTTGCTTCAACCTCCATCAATAGATCTACTGTACCTGATACGGCAAATTATGTATACTCATGGAGTGGAAGAGGAAGAGCCGAACCCATTTCCGGAGAGCTTTATGGTGTAAAAAGCATATACCACTATCGAAATACCGCTGGTTTGGCCAGGGCAAATTTTAGCTATGAAATCAATGCCAATAACAGCTTAAATCTGAATTATAACTACAGCCACTTCGCCAGACAGGCAACTGAAGATTTAGGAATAGTAAAAACAAATACTTTTGATGAACCGAACACCATAGCCAAACAAGTTGTGGGACTTGCTTATCAAAATAATGCCATCAATAAACAGTTAACTACGTCCGTATTTGGTAAGTTTTATGCCATGAATGCGCTGGTCCGCAATGCAGTTTTTTCGCAAAACCAAACTTATATTAAAACCGATTCAGAAATTTCCAATAACTATTTCGGATATGGTATTGCGAGCCGGTATCGCATCAGCAACAATGCAGGTGTAAAGTTATCTTACGAACATGCTTATCGCTTGCAGGAAGGAGATGAATTATTCGGAAATGGAATAGATGTAACATCCAATATCAATCTTAAACCCGAAAGCAGTGATAATATCAATTTTGGAGCATATTATAACTTCCAGATTAATGAAAAACATCATGTAGGTATTGAAGGCTCTTATTTCTACAGAAACGCAAAAGACTTTATTTACTTTATTCCGAGCGGCGGTATTTATTCTGTTTACGATAACCTGGCAGGAGCAAAAATTAATGGTGTAGAACTTGAGGTGAGATATCGTTATTCAACATTATTGAACTTCAGTGTAAACGGCACTTATCAAAAGGCCATAAGCCAACAGTTTTACGAACCAAATACTACCGTGCCGGATATGACTTATGGCGACAGGGTACCAAACCAGCCATGGTTGTATGCAAACGCAAATCTCGAAATCGGCCAAAACGATATTTGGGCACCTGGAACACGTTTACAGCTTAGTCTTTCGAGTCAATTTGTAAACTGGTTTTACCTAAACTGGGAAAGCCGGGGTAGTATTGAATCCAAAAATCAGATTCCAACACAGTTTTCTCACAATGTGGCACTAGCCTACAGTATGGCAAATGGCCGGTATAACATCTCTGCGGAGGTAAATAACTTTACTAATGAGCTGCTATATGATAATTTCAGGTTACAAAAACCCGGACGTTCAGCTTTTATCAAACTTCGATACTTTATTAAATAAATCTTCAATCATGTTTACAACACGTAAAAAACAATCTTTATTATCTTTTGTCGCGATCGCGATAATTGCTTTTTCATCATGCAAGAAAAGTTCGTCGCCAACAGAGGAACCTATCGAAAAAAATTACGGACTAGTGGTGCGTGCGGGAACACCGGCAGCAACCTACATCTTAAATACCACACAACTTGGCTCAGGAACATTAACCACTGCAGGTAACGGTGCTGAAACGACTACCAGTATCATTACTCAACGCGGCGAATATTTTTATGGAACAAATGATGCCGGAAACCTGATCAAATTTACTTCAAGTAACAAGGTTAATACGATCATAAAAGAAATTCCATTTACGCAGATCAGCTGGGCCTATTATTCAAGTTTTTACGCATGGAAAGATGATAAAACCTTAGTGTTATTTAGCATGAAAGAAGCATTGCAGTTCGAATATGCTACACTAAATGTAGAAACAATGACCATCACGGCTTCAGGGAACATTAATATTCCAAAACCAATCACCGGATATTATTACTGGGGAAATTCTGCAGTTTTTCAGGGCAATAAACTTTACATCAGTTATAACCTTACCAATGAGAATACTAATCTTCCGTTAAACGAAGTTTACCTGGCCTCAATGGATTTCCCAAATGTAAGTGCAGTTACCATTACCAAGGATACCCGTTTTAATCAACCGGCACATTATACCCTAAATTCGCCGGGAACATTTATCGATGGTAACTATGCTTATTTTATAAATGCGCCTACAATCTGGATTGCAGGAGAAACAGGTGGTTCATTTTCAATTTATCGTGTGGCCAATGGGGCAACAGCAATTGATCAAAATTATCAATACGAACTTACAGATAGGACAAAAGAAGAGGCAACCGATTTATTTTATGTTGGAAACGGAAAAGCAATTGTTAAGATTTTTGATAAATCACAAATTTCTACCTGGCAAGACTATAGTGGAAAATACATTGCTGACTACTATTTAATTGATGTAGTGAATAAAACGAAAACAAAACTTAATATTCCTAAAAGTACTCCAAATGCTTATTCAGCAAACGTATTAATAGATGGTGATGTAGCTTATATTGGTGTATTAACCACCGAAGGTTATTACGTTTACACTTATAACTTAAGCTCAGGAGTTGTTGCCAAAGGCACTAAACTAGACGGTGTAAGTGGATTAAGCAAGTTGGTTAAATTTAAATAGTCAGTTATCATGATTATTAAACCACTCAAAAAATTAAATGCATGGCTTCACCTCTGGCTTGGTTTAGCCTCAGGTATTGTAGTCGTTATCCTGGGAATTACAGGTTGCATATTGGTTTTTGAGCAGGAAATAAAAAGTTTAAGCTCTCCCTGGTTGTTTGCCGAAAAGCCGGCCGGGGGAGCTATACTCCCACCCTCTAAAATTTACCGATCAGTTAAAAACCAGTTGCCCGGTAAAGAAATCCATTCTGTTTGGTACCACGGCGAAAACAGATCGGCAGCGGTTACCATCAATTCGGACTCTACTATTTATGTAAATCCATATACGGCAAAAGTAATTGCAATGGTACATCACGAGGATTTTTTTGAATTTATAGACGATGGCCACCGGAGGCTCTGGTTACCAGATAAAATCGGCAAACAGGTAATCGGCTGGTCTACCTTTATATTCTTCATTTTATTAATCACCGGACTAATCTTGTGGTGGCCAAAAAAATGGAATAAAACCGGGAAAGATCAAAGTTTTAAAATAAAGTGGAAGGCCCGTTTTAAAAGGGTTAATTACGACCTGCACAATGTACTGGGTTTTTACTCCCTGCTTTTTGCATTAATAATGGCCATAACTGGCCTAATTATGAGTTTTAGCTGGTTTAACAAAGGTGTTTATTGGTTAACAGGCGGTGTTGGTAACCCGCGTAAGCAACAAACCGAAGTTTTTAATGCAGCACCCAATACCATGCTTCAGCAGGTAGATCTGGTTTGGTTAAAGGTTCAGAATACAATTGCACTTTATAATAAAGATCAGATTATTGTCTCTTTCCCTGATGAGGCCGGCGAAGCGATTTATGCCTGTACAGATATGATAAATGGATATTGGAGAGATTTATATTTTAACCCTGCCACCCTTCAGCTCACGCAATCGGCCGGAAAACCATTATCACAGCTTGCCTTTGCCGATCAGGTAAGGAAGTTAAATTATAGCCTGCACGTAGGTGCGTTTGCCGGTTTACCAAGCAAGATTGTTTTCTTCTTTGCCAGCTTAATCTGTGCCAGTTTACCCATTACCGGATTTTACATCTGGTGGGGCAAAAAGAAGAAAAAACCTAAGCGTAAAAACATTCTCAACCCCATAAAAGCTTAATTTATGTACACATTCCATTTTTTTGCTTCAGGTAAAACTCCTGATGTTAGTAAGGTATTGCCTTATATTTTTTTGCTTTTATTCTGCTTTTTATCCAGCAAGAAGGTTTTCGCACAGTCCGATCCGGCAATTAACGGTATCGTGGTAATGGAAAATGGCAGTCCTGTAGAATTTGCTTCCGTAGCCCTGCAAGATGCTGAAGGTAAAGGCATAAAAGGAACCTTAACCGATTCTTTGGGCCGCTTTTCTTTCCCCGCCTTGCAACATGGCAAATACCGTGTTAAAATTTCGAATATGGGATATATTACCCATCATACCAATATTATCCAGGTTACTGCACAGCACAGAATAGTGCTTTTAGGCAAATTAAAACTAATGGAAGATGCCCAGACCTTAGGTTCGGTTAATATTTCCGTTCAGAAAAAAGTGATTGAGCAAAGCATCGATAAAATGACTATCAATGTAGAAAACAGTATATTATCAGAAGGTAATACCGCATTAGAATTGTTACAGCGTGCACCGGGTGTTAAGGTTGATGATGAAGGCAAGATTTCGTTAAAAGGCAGAGCAGGTGTAAATGTAATGATCAACGGAAAACTCACTTACCTTTCGCCTGCAGAACTCAGCGTATTGTTAAAGGGAACAAATTCGGCATCAGTATCTAAAATAGAAATCATGGCCAACCCCTCTGCCAAATACGACGCTGCGGGCAATGCGGGCATCATTAACATCGTGATGAAGAAAAACCATATGAAGGGCATGAATGGCTCGGTTAGTGTTAACGGTGGTGCAGGCAGAAAAGCAAGGTATGGTTCGGGTTTTAGCCTTAACTATAAAAATGCAGGTTTTAATGTTTTCGGGAGTTACAATTATGCTTACCGTGGGGAAACCGAATACCTTGATTTTAGCAGGCGTTTTTATACCAATGGAATTGTTGCAGGCAATTACGACCGGATTTCCAATCAACATACCGAAACCAACGAACCTTTAAACACCAACAATTTCCGTGTGGGGATGGATGTGGATATAGATCAAAAAAACACCATCGGATTTTTGATCAACGGAAATATTGGCAAGTATTTGCATGATAGTAAAACCAGCAATATCTTACAAAACCAAACTGGCGTGATTCAATCGGAAATGGCGACGACCAATTACGATCAGCAAAACTGGAGCAATACCACCTACAACCTTAACTACCTGCGCAAATTTAAAAAGGAAGCCCAAACGCTCAGTGCCGATGTAGATTTTGCAGGCAACAGCTTTACTTCAAAATTAAATTTAGATACTTATACTGCGCCAAATGCCTCAGCCGCAGCACAAACCAGCAACAGAAAAGGTTATGTTCCTGCCAAAACCGATGTATATGTGGCCAAGGTAGATTATACTGATCAATTGGGTAAAGTCATAAAAATAGATGGCGGTTTAAAAAGTTCTTTTATCACTTCTGATAACAACCTCGTTTATCAAAATTTAACGGAAGGCGCCTGGGTGTACGATCCTGTCAGCAGTAACTATTTCAAGTACAAAGAACAGATCCATGCGGCTTACCTGAACCTTAACCGTGAGTTTAAAACCTTTACCATACAATTGGGTTTAAGGGGAGAATATACCCACACTTTAGGTAATCAGGTAACAACAGGCTCCGTAATAAAAAGAGATTATTTTCAGTTGTTCCCTAATGTGGCGTTGAATAAAAGTGCTGGAGAAAACAACCAGTTTCAACTGGCTTATAGCCGCAGGATCCAACGGCCCGATTATGGCGATTTAAATCCTTTCAGGGTATTCAGAGATCCGCTTTTATATTATGAGGGAAATCCTTATTTAACACCAGAACTTACTCAGAACATTGTTTTAAGTCACATTTTTAAAGGTAAATACACCACCTCTTTAAACTATAGTCGTACTACTGATGTAATTACCTGGGTAACTGGCCAGATTGATAACCTGAACACTACTTACGAGCGGCCGCAAAACCTTAAAAGCCTGGTGAATTATGGCATCAGTTTTACCGGACAAACCAATTACTTCGGCTGGTGGACGGCAACCAATTTCGCCAATATTTATAATAATGTGTACCGTGGTGGCGAAGAATCGGGAACGTTTAAAAACAGCCAGGTTAGCTTTACCATTAACACTCAGAACTCATTTAAATTGGGTGGTGGTTATAGTGCTGAATTAAATGCCTATTTCAATTCGAAATCGGTTTATGGCATCTCAACAGAAAAAGCATATCACGCTGTATCTGCAGCATTTCAAAAAAACCTGCTGAAAGATAAAGGCAGTATTAAACTGTTGGTAAACGACATTTTTCAATCGAGCCAGTACAAACAGTTTACCCGTTATCAGAACATCGATATGAACAGCCACGTCAATGTTGATGGCAGAAGAGTGATGTTATCATTTTCTTACCGCTTTGGTAATCCCTTCAATATAAAGGAGCGAAAAAATGGCAATGATGATATCCAGAACAGGATAAAGGGTGGTGGATAATCAAATATTTTCTTACATTAGTTAAAACTATATCCCTTAAGTTGAGTTGAAATAATAGAAACCAATGAAAAATAAGTATGGAAAAAAGGGAAACAAAAACACGTTTAATTAATGAAATTACCACCACCGGACTACAAACCGCTGCTCAAAAACTAGGGGCTTCTGCAACTAAAAAACAAATTAGAAAAAGCGTTTCTAAAAACCTCAGTTTAATTGATCAATTATTGCGTATTGCTTTAATTAAAAGCAAAGATCCTACAAAACGGGCGCAAAGAAATATGGAATTTATTGGCCTTGGTGTTATTGCAGCACATTCCTTTTACAACGGATTGAAAAAGAAAAAGCGCCTATGGATTTTTGAAGGGGTATTTTTAACCGCAGCACTTGGAGGCGTGCTTTTGGCTACCCAACTTAAAGCGGTGAAACAACAGATCAGATAATTAAAATCGCAATAGATCTTCATTTCGATCCGATAGCTACCGGATCGAAATGAAGATTTTTTCTATGCGCATTTATTTAAACCAATACCGAACCACCATCAACATAAATTACCTGCCCGGTACCATATTGTTGCTTCATCGTATATAAAAATGTTTGCGCAATATCGCCCGCTTCGCCTACACGCTTTACAGGTAAGCTTTCGCCAACATTGCTATACAGGTTATTTCTGTCCGCTTCGCTCATACTGTTCCATAAATTGGTTTTAACCACACCCGGTGCTACCAGATTTACCCTTACTGGTGCCAGTTCTACGGCCATTGCACGTGTAAAACCTTCCATTGCTGCACAGATACTAGCTGCAACAGCCCAGCCAGCACCCGGCCTCGGACTAGCCGTTCCTCCTGTTAAATTAATAGAACCATCTGCTTTAATTTTCTTCGCGCCATATTTAACAGCAGCAAAAGCACCCCAATACCTTAAATTAAAAAACTGTCGGGCGGTTTCAATATCGGTTTCATCAATGATATGCAAAGTCAGATTTTCGCCTGCGGTATACACCAGATGATCGAAAGGTGCAACCGAATCAAAAAAATCTTTAATGTTTTCTTCCTTACTTAAGTCAACCGCTAAACCGCTGCAATTTTCAGGTAATGATGCTATAGCCTCATCTATTCTACTTTGATTACCTGAAACGATTATTACTTTTGCGCCGTCATGCGCCGCAGCCAGGGCTGTTGCTAATCCTAAACCTGAGCTTCCACCCAATATGATCACTGTTTTGCCTTCCAGTGTAAATTCATTTGCTTTTATTTTCATGATGTTGTAATTTGATGCAAATTTTAGGATATCGGTGGCCAATCTACTTACCAATTGGTAAATTCGATTAGTGCTTATATTTTTGTGCCATTCAATTCCACGAATTACAATCCCAAATGTCGAATCCACTCACCCATTTCCTTAACCAATACCATCCATTTTCGGCCGCGGCAGAAAAATATATTGAAGCAGCTTTTATATCCAAAACCTTTAAAGAAGGAGAAGAACTCTCAGCTCCGGGCAGTATCAATAAAGAACTTTTTTTTATTGTAAATGGCATACTCAGAATTATGATCCGGAATGAAAAAGGAAATGAAGTAACCCATTATTTTTTAAAAGAAAATCAGTTTTGTACCATACTAAACAGTTTTCATAACCAGGTACCGGCAGAAGAATGTATCCAGGCAGCCTGTAATTGTGAAGTATTATATATCAATAGAAACGCACTCTTAAACCTTTACAAGCAGGTACCCTATTTCCAAACGCTGATTGATCAGATTACACAACAGGCTTTAATCGATAAAATCAATATCAGAAATATCTATTTAGGACAGGATTCTGCCAGCAGATACCGCTTATTTATGAACCGACAGGCTGATGTTGCACGACGGGTTTCCTTAACAGATACCGCCTCATACCTGGGCATAACGCCACAATCTTTATCCCGCATCAGAAAACAGATTTAGCAGATATTAACCCTGGATTTTTATTTATTTAGTAAATCATCAACAATACAAAACATTATCACGCTTTTGGTGTTAAATTTTATTGCTAATCACTTAATGGGTAAGGAATTTGTACTATGGGGAAAAAAATATGTTTATTGGAGGATGATGAGGGAATACGTGAGATTATCGAAATGATATTGACCGATGAACAATATGAAGTATATGGCTTCTCTAACGTAAAGGATTTTATGGCCTTTGAAGATAAAGGATCGCAGGATTTATATTTACTTGATGTAAGGCTTCCTGATGGTAATGGTTTAGCCGTTTGCGACAACCTGAAAAACAATGAAGCCACTAAAAGCATACCGATTATGATGATGAGCGCTCATGCAGGACTAAATGAAATGCGACGGGACTGTAAGGCTGAAGATTTTATTGCCAAACCTTTTGATATTTTCGACTTGCTTAAAAAGGTCGATCGTCAGTTAAGTAAGGGCAATTAATAACAGATTTATAAATCATTGTTATGGCCTGTGTTTCCACAGACCATTAAAAATTTAATACTGAATTTACCTAAGCTTTTAGCTCCATAATAAAAATATAACCTTGAGCAGAGTTAAATTGCACATTAACCACATAATTTTTACCGTTATTTTTAAAAGCATATACAGCAAAAGGTTCATCATCTGATAAACCGATTGTACGGTGTTTACCGTTCCATAAGTTTTCTTTCAATTTATTCCTTAAGGCCTCGTTAGCGGTTTCATTAGCAGGATAATTTCCTTTGTATAGTTGCTTCGCACCTATTTTGGTGATATAATCGTTAATATTTTTCTCGAATAAACTTCGGCTGAAATTTTGTCCATCTACATTTTCAAAAACCAGTACACCAAGTTTCCCTTCTGTAGTGTACACATCTTTACCGGTATAGTTCTCCAGTTTTTCATTTTCAAAAACTTCAGATAAGCCGTCTTTTTCATCTAAAATTTTAAATTCTTTAGAAGGTTTAAAAAAAGGAAAGTTGCCGATTTCTTTTGCTTCAGGAATGCTTTCCCAATCAACAATTGTAGTGCTAACACTTTCGTTAGCTTTTGGTTGTTCAACAGTTGTGGTTGAAATGCTGTCTTTAGGATTTTCATCCGCTTTCTTTTCTTTGTTGTTACAAGAAACCAGGGCCACTCCAAGTAAGAGGGCAATTGCTGTTTTTTTCATAGAGGCTTTTAGGGTTGATTACGTTTTAGGATGATTTTTTGTTTTCCGATCTCTGTTTGTTCAAAAATGATGCCCGGATTCTATACCGTCCATAATTGATTTTAGCATATTCTTATGACACTTTTTCATCAGAAAATTGTTCAGTTTGTATATCCCATAGCGCAATGGGTATTTGGTCTTCAACATGATTTAAAAAACAAAAAATGGATTTACAATTAAAGAATAAAACAGCTTTTATAAGTGGTTCTACCGCAGGTATTGGATTCGCAATTGCCGAGAGTTTATTAAAAGAAGGTGTAAAAGTAATCATCAATGGCCGATCGCAAAACAGTGTAGATGAAGCTGTAAAAGTTTTGGAAGGTATTGCAGGAGGTGGAAATGTTTCGGGCATAGCTGCCGATTTTTCAAATGCAGAAGAAGTAAGCAAACTCATTGCACAACTTCCTGAAATAGATATCCTGATTAATAATGCAGGTATTTTCGAACCCAAAGCTTTTGAAGAAATCAGTGATGAAGACTGGTTCAGGTTTTTTGAAGTAAATGTAATGAGCGGCATTCGTTTGTCGCGAGAGTTGTTCCCGAAAATGCTAAAGAAAAACTGGGGCAGGATTATTTTTATTTCGAGCGAATCGGCTGTATTTATTCCTGATGAAATGATCCACTACGGTATGACTAAAACAGCACAATTGGCGGTAAGTCGTGGCCTGGCTGAACTAAGCAAGGGAACGGAAGTAACTGTTAATTCAATTTTGCCCGGCCCTACCAAATCAAAAGGTGTGGGTGCTTTTATTGAAGATTTAGCAAAAAAAGCGAATATTACAGTAGCAGAAGTAGAAACTGATTTCTTTAAAAATATGCGTCCTACCTCATTATTACAACGCTTTTTGGATGTAAGCGAAATTGCAAATGCAGTAACATTTTATTCAAGTCCTTTAGCCTCCGGAACGAATGGCGCAGCCATCAGGGTAGAAGGAGGATTGGTAAGATCGATACTATAACGGTATTGTCATTCTGAACGGGGTGAAGAATCTTTATGTTATTGCTCAGATCCTTGGACTACGCTCAGGATGACAAACTATTAGAATAGCATGGTCGTCATTTCGATTGGAGCACAGCGAAATGACGATCCGACTATACCTGTATCACAAATAACTGACCTATGGGAATGATAATTCCTTGTAGCCTCCAAAACACAAAAAAAACTTTTATTTATATTGATTTTATACAATAAATTATCCCTGAGGATGACAATTGCTCGAATTATTTTCCTTGTTTTCAGTGCTTCCGTGGCTAAAAAAATAATCGCTATACCTTCGATTGCGCTCTTGTTGATTAATATCTAAGAAAAGTCCTCATTGCGAGGAGGAACGACAGCTTGTCCCGATTTCTCGGGGAAGCAATCTTACAACTATCGCTATAACCCATAGTAGTAAGATTGCTTCGTCGGCTGAAAAAGCCTTCTCGCAATGACGATTTCTCCTTTAAGAAAGTATCACCAAATCAATATCTTTCATTGCCAGGTTTTTTAACAGTCCGTTAAAAACTGCGGTACGCAAGATTACCTGAAAAATATTGAGGTGTGGTTTGCCGATGCATATCGTGGTAACTTCTTTTTCAGTAGCGATATCGATAATGGTTTTGGTTATGGCGTTGCTTTTTATTTTGATCACTTCTGCACCCAATTCGGTAGCCAGTTTAAAATGATTGATCAGGTGGCGTTGTTTATCCAGTTTAATGCGCTCCATGCTTTCGCTATCGCTTTGCACATACAATACCATCCATGGCGAACGGTAATAAGAAGCCAATCTGGCGGTTTTGCGGATCACAACACCCGCGGTTTCTGCATTCGACGAAATACAAGCCAAAAAACGTTCAGGCCTGAGTTTAATCGATTTGGGAATTTCGGTCTGGATTTTCCGTTCTACCTGGTGCACCACCTCTTTAAGGGCCAGCTCACGCAGCTGGAGGATTTTATCCGACTGAAAAAAATTACCCAGTGCCCTTTCGATCTTCGATTGATCGTAGATTTTCCCTTCCTTTAAACGGGTAACCAGTTCATCGGCAGTAAGATCGATGTTTACGATTTCATCGGCAAGCTCCAATATTTTATCAGGGATGCGTTCGGTAACCGAAATTCCCGTAATCTGCTCAATTTCTTCGTTAATGCTTTCTAAATGCTGGATATTTACTGCTGAGATTACGCTAATGCCCGCCTCGAGCAAATCGAAAACATCCTGCCAGCGTTTACCGTTCTTGCTACCTTCGGCATTGGTATGCGCAAGTTCGTCTACAATTACAATTTCGGGATGGCGGTTCAAAATCCCGTTAAGATCCATTTCTTCTATTTCTTTGCCACGATAGAAGATTTTCCGCCTTGCAACCATGGGTAAACCAGCAACAAGCGCTTCAGTTTCTGCCCTTTTATGGGTTTCTACATAGCCGATGCAAACATCTACCCCATTACGCAGCAACGCATGCGATTCCTGGAGCATCCTGTAAGTTTTACCCACACCCGCACTCATACCAATGTAGATTTTCAGTTTTCCGCGCCTGGATTTCTTTACCAGATCCAAAAAGTGCCTTACCGATTCTTCTTTTTGTTCTTCTTCCATGATATTTACCAGTTAACGCTCATGATTCCGTTTTCGATCAGTATGGTGATTGCAATAATCATCATCAGCGTAAACAGTACCATCATAAATCTAAAGGAAATCTTATTAAAAAGCAGTTTAAAGTATTTTTCTGTGGCATAACTTCTTTTTTTTGCACTTATTTTATTCCTTTTTAAAGAATTCAATTTTAGCATCATTAATATTCCTAAGAACGCTAAAAACAGGCTGAATATGATTTCTATGTAAGGATGCATTGTTTTTTAAGAAATTGTTATAAAAGTTAATTTCATTTTAAAAATGGCCGTCATTCCCGCGCATGCGGGAATCTTAATGCATCATGCATTAGCATTAAGATTCCCAATCAACCCGATAGCTATCGGGTTGGGAATGACGAGCCGTTTACTTAAAACGATACCGCAATACTTGCCGTTAAACTTGCATTGGCATTAACCGCAGCGCCTTCCCGGGCAAATATTTTGTCTTTACTATCGTAGGCTTTTCCTTCCAACCGTACTACAGCATTGGCGATTGGCGAGTAATCAAGGTTTAAAGAGTAACCTTTGGTTTTAAAGCCTTGCGGTGTGCCTGTGGCAATAAAAATTCCGTTTTTATCTTCATAATATTCAAATCTTCCGGCAACGGCCCATTTTGGGGCAAATTTGTATTGTGCAATGGCTACCGGAGAAATGATTTCGTTTTTATCGTTATTGCCTTTTTGCTTTTGCTGGGTTCCGTAATCAAATCCAACAGTTACACCAAATTTATCGGTAAGCTGAAAAATTCCATAAACATTATGGTAAAACCTGTTTACGCGAACAGAATCGGCACCTTCTGTTCCAAGATAATTGCTGTAGTTTACGGTAATTTTATCCGTTGGTTTCCAGGTTAGCTGAAGCCCACCGGCAGGTTTATCGTTTCCGTTCTGACGGGTAATACGCTGCCATCCGTTTAAGTATAATGCAGTAGCCGTAAATTTACCATCTTTGGTACCATAAGTAATTTTCGCACCCGATTCGTAATAAGGTGTATTTTCTGAAGAAATATTTCTGGTTAGTACCCAACAATCTTTCGAAACCGCACTTTCGAAACCGATGTGCGAAGAAAAGATTCCCGCATCAATCCAAAGATTTTCTGTTTTGGATAATTTCACACCAGCATTGGCCTCAAAGATATTTTTCAAAACCCCTGGCTCCGCAGCAAGATTGGCATTGGCATAAGTTCCGGCCATTACCGCTAAATTAGCCCTGATCATTCCGCTATCATAAGCAGCCTTAATAAAACCAAGGTTCAGGTTTACTTCGTTTGCACGGTTATGCGAATAAATAAAACCCGGGCGGTTATGGTCGGCAGGTTTGTTAAAATCGTATCCGTAATAAGCTTCAAGGTAACCGCTTACTTTAATTTTTGGTTCTTCCTGTGCTTTAGCGAAGAATCCTGTTGTAAGTGTAGCGGCAAGTAATAGTAATTTTTTCATTTTATCTGATTGTTTTGTATTGGGCAAAGCCTAAAGCCCGGGCTCGTTTTTACCAGGCCTTGAAGCATTACCGTTATTATTGTTTTGGGAATTTTTTTGTTAATAAGCGGTCGTCATCTCGACTGAAGTATAACGGAATGGAGAGATCTACTTTAATGAAATCTCATAGATCTCTCCACTACGGTCGAGATGACGACACTTCTTATAGCCACTAATTAAGTTCATCAAGGGCAAGGTTCAATTTCAGTACATTTACTGATGAAGGGCCGAATACACCCATAAAAGGTTTAAGCGTATTCATAGCAACCAGTTCTTTTACCTTTTTCACATCGATTTTACGGGCTGCAGCAACCCTCTCGATCTGAATAGCAGCACCTTGCTCAGAAATATTCGGATCAAGTCCGCTTCCTGAAGCAGTAACCATATCGGCAGGGATATCTGATTTTTTGATGCCCGGGTTGTATTTCAATAAAGTATCAATACGGGTCTGTACTTCTTTTAAATAATCAGGGTTTGATGGCCCTTTGTTAGAACCTGCAGAACCTGCTGCATTGTAGGCCACAGCTGATGGTCTTCCCCAGAAATATTGTGGTTTAGTAAACGACTGACCCAATAATGCATAACCTACTGTTTTACCATTTTTGGTAATTTTTTCTCCTCCCCCGTTTCCTTTAGACATTTTACCGATAAAGGCAACAGTAACAGGATATATTACGCATAACAGTACCAATAATACAAGTGTTAAGCGGATGGATTGAATGATGTACTTTTTCATTTTTTTATTTTTTTTAATTTTAATTGCTGTCATGCTGAGGAACGAAGCATCTCTAACTTATTAGGCATTGCCAGATTTTAGATACTTCGCTGCGCTCAGAATGACATTTTTCTTTACACAAATAATCCGACCAATAAATCGATTATTTTAATCCCTATAAATGGAGCTACCACACCGCCGATACCGTATATAAACAGGTTACGGCGTAATAAAGCAGTTGCACCAATAGGTTTGTAGGCTACACCTTTTAAAGCCAATGGGATCAGGATCGGGATAATGATCGCGTTAAAGATCACCGCCGACATGATCGCTGATTCTGGAGAATGTAAACCCATTATGTTCAGGTTTTGCAAAGCAGGGATCGAAGCGATAAATAAGGCCGGAACAATGGCAAAATACTTGGCCACATCATTCGCGATGGAAAAAGTGGTTAATGTACCGCGGGTAATCAACAATTGTTTACCGATTTCTACAATCTCGATCAGTTTGGTTGGGTCGTTATCCAAATCCACCATGTTACCAGCCTCTTTTGCTGCCTGTGTTCCACTGTTCATGGCAACACCAACATCGGCCTGTGCCAAAGCAGGTGCATCATTGGTACCATCACCCATCATGGCCACCAGTTTACCAAGTGCCTGCTCATCTTTGATATAGTTCATTTTATCCTCAGGTTTAGCCTCTGCGATAAAATCGTCAACACCTGCTTTCTCTGCAATGTATTTAGCAGTCAATGGATTATCACCGGTAACCATTACTGTTTTCACACCCATTTTGCGAAGGCGTTCAAAACGTTCGCTGATGCCTGGTTTAATGATATCCTGTAATTCGATCACGCCAAGGGCTTTTTCGTTTTCGGATACTACTAAAGGGGTACCGCCATTAGTAGCGATATTTTTTACATGATTTTCGATATCAGAAGGAAAATTATTTCCAGCTTTTTGTACAATATTCCTGATCGAATCGAAAGCCCCTTTTCTGATTCTTCTTCCATCGGCAGTATCCAATCCACTTGAACGGGTTTCGGCCGTAAACTTGATAAATGTTGACCCCTCTGGCGTTCCGGCAGATTTGAAACCTTGTTCGGCAGCCAATTCGATGATTGATTTTCCTTCAGGGGTTTCATCAGCCAATGAGCTTAACACACAGGCATCGGTAAAAGCTTTAATATTTACACCAGCTGTTGGATAAAAATTGGTGGCTTTACGGTTACCAATGGTGATGGTTCCGGTTTTATCTAAAAGCAACACGTCAATATCTCCGGCAGTTTCTACTGCTTTACCCGATTTGGTAATTACGTTAGCTCTTAATGCCCTGTCCATTCCGGCAATACCGATGGCTGATAAAAGTCCGCCGATGGTGGTAGGGATTAAACAAACAAACAGAGAGATTAATGCCGCAATAGTGATCGGTGTATTGGCGTAATCGGCAAAAGGTTTTAAGGTTACGCATACAATAATGAATACCAGGGTGAAACTCGCCAATAAAATGGTTAAGGCAATTTCGTTTGGTGTTTTCTGACGTGATGCACCTTCAACCAGGGCAATCATTTTATCCAAAAAGCTTTCGCCGGGAGCAGTGCTCACCTGAACTTTAATCTCATCAGATAAAACTTTTGTACCGCCTGTTACCGAAGATTTATCACCACCCGATTCACGGATTACCGGAGCAGATTCTCCTGTTATGGCCGATTCGTCAATAGTTGCAATCCCTTCGATAATTTCTCCATCGGTTGGGATGGTATCGCCTGTTTCACAAACGAACACATCGCCTTTTTTTAATTGGTTGGATGAGCGGATTTCAATGGTTCCGTTTGCTAAAAGTACTTTAGCTGGTGTTTCTTCCCTTGTTTTACGTAAACTATCGGCCTGTGCTTTACCTCTTGCCTCTGCAATGGCTTCGGCAAAATTTGCAAACAATACCGTAAGCAACAGTACCAAAAAGATGAAGAAATTATATAATGGTGATCCCTGTCCGCTATGGCTGAAAGAATATACCGTAACGTAAGCCATTACCAGCGTTCCGATCTCAACGGTAAACATTACCGGGTTGCGGACCATCGCCCTTGGATCTAGCTTAATGAAAGATTGTTTTAGTGCGGTCTGCACCAAGGCAGGTTCGAACAATTTATTATTGGGTTTCATTTTTTATTTGTTATGTGATTTCACAGATTTAATTGATTTCACAGATTATGTTGTGGTTTGTCATCCTGGCTTGTCGAAGGAACTTTGATAACTTCATTTCGACAAGCTCAATGTGACAATTCTCATTTATTTAAACATGGTGAAGTATTCTGCCAATGGACCTAGTGCCAATGCAGGGAAATAAGATAATGCGTTCAGTACAATGATCACGGCAAAAGTCATCAGGGCAAAGGTTTTAGTATCTGTTTTAAGTGTACCGGCCGATTCAGGAATGAATTTTTTAGCACCTAATAATCCAGCGATGGCAACAGGACCGATAATCGGTAAGAAACGGCCAATGAAAATCACAATACCGGTAGATAAATTCCAGAAGATATTGTTATCACCCAGTCCTTCAAATCCCGAACCATTATTGGCATTGGATGAAGTCATTTCATAAAGCATCTCAGAGAATCCATGGAAACTTGGGCTATTGAGCCAGTTTTTAGGCTGAACGGCCCAGGCAGCATCTCCATGACTGGTAAAAATATAACTTGCAATTGCTGTACCGGCAAGGATCAGAAAGGGACTTAACAATGTAATGATTGCGGCAATTTTAATTTCCCTTGCTTCTACTTTATGTCCAAGAAACTCGGGCGTTCTGCCTACCATCAATCCCGAAATAAACACGGCAACAATCAGGTAGATGAAATAGTTCAATATACCTACACCACAACCACCATAAAACGAGTTGATCATCATGCCCAATAACTGCCAGGTACCCGACATCGGCATGGTACTATCGTGCATACTGTTTACAGAGCCCGTAGAAATAATAGTAGTTACCGTTGCCCAATAAGCAGAGGCAGCCGGACCGAAGCGGACTTCTTTTCCTTCCATTGCTCCTGTAGTCTGAGAAATACCCATTTTCGCTAAGGCAGGATTTCCTCCCAGTTCTGAGTTAAGCATCGGGATGAGCAGCATAAACAAACCGATGGTCATTACCCCAAAAATGGTCCAGGCCAATTTTTTCCTTCGGATAAAATAACCGAAAGCAATTACCATGGCAATCGGGATAATTACCTGTGCAATCAGCTCAACCATATCAGTAAAGTAGCTTGGGTTTTCAAATGGATGTGCCGAATTGGCGCCAAAATAACCTCCACCGTTTGTACCTAAGTGTTTAATGGCAATCATTTGTGCTGCCGGACCTCTAGAAACATTTACGGTGTCACCTTGCAAAGAAATAAATTTGTCTTTCCCATCGTAACTTGCAGGCGTACCGTTAAAAGTTAATATCAGAGCCACTATAACGGATAAAGGCAACAATAAACGGGTAATCGCTTTAACAAAGAATTCCCAGAAATTACCCAGTTGAGTGGTTGTTTTATCTCTAAAAGCTTTAAAAAACACCACTGCTGCAGCGATACCTGTAGCCGCACTAACAAACTGAAGAAACATCAGTACATATTGCTGAGTGAGGTAGCTAACGCCGCTCTCGCCCGAATAATGCTGCAGGTTACAGTTGGCAACAAAGCTGATAATGGTATTAAAGGCCAGATCGGGTGTCATCCCAGGGTTTCCATCCGGATTGAAAGGAAGTTTATCCTGAAAAATAAGAACGAAAAAACCATAGAACAACCATAATATATTAATGGTAAGCAGTGCTTTCATCTGCTGCTTCCAGTTCATTTGTTCTTTTACATTAATTCCGGAAAGCTTATATATGCCAGTTTCCAATGGCTTTAAAAAGTCTGTCCAGACTTTTTCTCCTGCAAAAACCTTGGCCAGGTATTTACCCAATGGTATTGCGATAACCAGGGTAAGCAGGAAGGTGGCGATAATGCCTGTTAATTCAGTGTTCATTTTTTGATTTGTTAATTGCTCTCCACTAAGGAGAAAAGATTAAAATTTTTCGGGTTTGATCAGCACGTAGATCATATAGATAAATACGGCGATGGCGATAATGAATAATGCGATCATAATGTTAGATTTTTTCGAACCAGTCGATTGATTTGTAAGTTGCCCAGCAGAGCAGGACGAGGATTAAAAAATGTAGTATTGTCATGATTCTAATGATTTTGAATGCCATTAGCCAACTCCTGTACCATAAAAGAAAAAACATTAATAACTACCTCATTATCAACTATTTAAACTATATTTAATTTTTTTTATAAAAATCAGGCATAAAAAAACCCTTCCATTTTGGAAAGGTTTTTTTCATAGTGGGGAAAAAAGGTATGTACTTATGTAGCTCCCCTCGTTCCGTCATTTCGAGCGGACCCCATAGCTATCGGGTGCAATGTAGTCGAGAAATCTATCTCGAGATAGATCTCTCCATTCCGCTACGCTACAGTCGAGATGACGGCGCTTTTGGAGGGAGTTTCCCTGGCAAAAATTAGTCTTAGCGAGACGCTAAGACCAGGTAATTATCATTCTGAACGCTGTGAAGAATCTGTTTTGCATGAACAATGGCTTAAATGAACCTACCGCTTTGAACGTAGCGTGATTTGGGTTCAGTTTTTCATCGGTTAGGGATCCTTCGACTACGCTCAGGATGACAAACTTATTCTGGTCTTAGCGTCTCGCTAAGACTTACCATTTAATTCCGTGTTTCTGATTTTCCGTGGCAAAAAATTAGTCTTAGTGAGACGCTAAGACTAGTCAATTGTCATTCTGAACGCAGTGAAGAATCTGTTTTGCATGAACAATTGCTTAAATGAACCTACCGCTTTGAACGTAGCGTGATTTGGGTTCAGTTTTTCATTGGTTAGGGATTATTCATGCTGTGTTTAAGATTTAAAAGGCATTCATGCTTGCTACGCAGGTCTTCACTGCGTTCAGAATGACAGATGGTGTTGAATGAAACCTACTTACCTTGCTCCAACTCCAACGATTCCAGCAAACTAATATAAATATCAATGCCTTCTTCAATCTCTTCAACACCAATAAACTCATCAGCGGTATGTGAACGGGCAGAATTACCCGGTCCCATTTTAACCGATGGCATATCTAACCAGCCCTGATCTGAACTTGTTGGCGAGAGATAGGTTTGCCTGCCCAGTGAAAGCCCGGCCACCACCAATGGATGAAGAATATCGATATAAGATGGTTTTAAAACATTTGGTCGGAGCGTAAAATCGCATGAAGTATGGTTGATGATGGTGTTTACAATTTCCCTCTCAGTATAGTTGTGATCGAAACGGATATCAACTGTAAAACTACATTCACCAGGTACAATATTATGCTGAATACCAGCCCTGATTTCGGTCACGGTCATTTTTACGGGCTGAGGCTCGCCATCCATAATCGGGAACAGGTAACTTTTAAACCATTCAATATCTTTTAAGGCATGATAAATGGCATTATCGCCCTCTTCGCGGGCTGCATGACCGGATCGGCCTTTAGCAATACAATCAATCACCATCGAACCTTTTTCGGCAATAGCCATCTGCATACAGGTTGGCTCACCAACTATGGCAAAAGAAATTTCTTTAACATCACCCAATATATCGCGGATACCTAATTCGCCTGAGGTTTCTTCTTCAGCTGTAGCAGCTAAACAAAGGTTGAAAGACAAATCTTTCCGTTCAAAAAAATACAAAAAAGTGGCTATTAATGATACTAACGGTCCTCCCGCATCATTGCTGCCTAATCCGTATAGCTTTTCATTTTCAATAGTTGGACTAAAAGGATCACGCGAATACTGCCCGTTCGGTTTCACCGTATCGTGATGAGAGTTTAAAAGGATGGTTGGTTTTGATGCATCCATATATTTATTGTAGCACCACACATTGTTGTGTTTTCTCATGGTATTAACGCCATGCAGATTTAAGAAAGATTCGATATGATCGGCTGTTAGCGTTTCCTCACCGCTGAATGAAGGAATAGTAATTAATGTAGAAAGGAGTTCGACCGATTCCTGATATAAATGGTTAAGATCGGGGCCTTCGGTAAGGTGTATTTTACTTATGGTATTCATGATGATTTAATTAGGTGATTAAGAATGGGCAACTTTCTGGTAAATTTCTGTCTGCTGGTACACTACAGGTTGCGCTTCGATAAAATATTCGGGATCAAAAAGCATAGCGGTACACAAACAGTTGCATTTTTTTTTGCGTTCTAAAATATCGTAGTTCACACAGCTTTTGCAACCTTCCCAGAAATGTTCATCGTGAGTAATCTCTGCAAAACTTACCGGCAGAAAACCGAGTTTGGCATTCATCCGCATAATGGCTGGTCCAGAGGTAATGCTAAAGATTTTTGAATTGGGGTACAATCTTCTCGACATTTTGAAGATCCTGTCTTTTATTGATCTGGCTACGCCAGAGTTCCTGAATTTTGGGGCTACAATTAATCCTGAGTTAGAAACGAAACGGCCGTCTTCCCAGGTCTCGAGGTAAGAAAATCCTACCCACTCTCCGGTATTGGTTAAGGCAATAACAGCCTTGCCTGCTGTCATTTTTTCAATAACTGATGCTGCCGTTCTTTTAGCGATCCCTGAGCCACGTGCTATGGCCGATTGTTCTGTTTCTGTTATAATTTCTTCAGCGTAAGGTGCATCGTTATGATTGGCGATACGTACAAAAATGATCTGGTTATCCATGATGATTAAAATTTCATGCCGCGCCTATTACAAATCGAATACCGTAAATCATCTTATGGCCACAATTGTGGTTTAAACAATCCATTAGCTTTTATTTTTATTCAAAAAATTATAGCCCGCTGTCCATACCCTACCAAAATGAAAGGCTAAATTCCATTTTGGTAAAGCACAATGTAATTTGGTTGATAATAAACAGAAAACCTTCTCCTGTTATTTAACGTATGTTGATTTACACCTAACAGGAATATCTTGATTAGATTAATTACGATTAACAGAGATGTGTTAATTATTTAATTTTTTTTGTACATTATATATGTCGTAGATCCCTTTATTTGAACTAAACTTTATGGTATCATGCCAAATATCAACAGCAGCTCCTTTGTTAAGCCACTTATCGAATATATGGAGCAATATCACCCCATTTCTCCGCTTCTTGCCGCACATTATGCCACGCAGTGTACACGGTTAACCGTTAAAAAAAATAAACACATTGTTTCACCGGTTGATAGTAATGCAGCCCTTTATTTCGTGGTAAGCGGTATTGTGCGGGGTTTTATAAAAGATAGTAATAAAGATATAACCACCTGGTTCTGCTTTGGAAACAATATTGTTGGCGCTATTCGTCATCCCGATCTCCAACCCTTCCATTCTGTTGAATATTTGCAGGCACTCGAAGATTGCGAACTGATCCGCATCCCCTATAGCCTGATCGAGTATGCTTATTCCAATTTCGAGGAAGCCAATATTGTTGGCCGAAAACTTTTGGCACTGCACTATTATGCTGCATCTGAAAGATCAATCCTGGCCCGGATTCCAAATGCATTGCGCAGATATCAGAAACTGGAAGAAAGCAAAAAAATAGACCTAAACAAAATACCGCTACGCTACCTGGCCAGTTATTTAGGTATGAGATTAGAAACTTTAAGCAGGATCAGAAGTAAAGAACTTCAAAAAGTGCCTGAGCAGAATGTTGCTGTATAAATAAAATTGAAGTTTTTATCTTTGCATGTACACCCATCTGGACTTAATGGAAATGCTTTTCGCATATATCGTGGTGCAGATTAACCTATATGAATAATGAGGAAAACGGTACTTAAAGCAAAACCCGAAAAGGATTTAAAGGATTCTTTTTCCATAAGTTATTTTAAGGAAGATTTTTGTATTGAACCATTGGCATATCGATTAACTTACCACCGGATTTTGCTTCTATCACAGGGGTCGGGAGAAATTTATATTGATGACCAAGCTTTTCTGATCAATGGTCAGGAAATCTTTTTAATTGCAAAAGGACAGGTTGTCGATTTCAAAGAAGGCACTAAATTTTCCGGATTTGAATTGAGCTTTGGAGATTGCTTTTGGGAAAGAAGCCCTTCCAGTGCCAATAACTGTAAGGCTGTACTATTCAATAATGCAGCAAACAATCAGCAGCTATTATTAAATGTAAATGACTACGATCAACTAAGCACACTCTTCGGCAGTTTATATCATGAGTTTTCTGCTTCAGCATATGTGAATAAATTAGATGCATTGGCGGCATATCTAAAAATCATTATGATTAAAATTGCCAATGCTAATGCAGCCTTAACAGCTGGGATTGATAAGCACGATAATAAGCTTTACCGTAATTTTATCGAATTGATCAGCCAGCATTACCAAACTTCGCATGAGGTTGGCGATTATGCTGATTTAATGGGTATATCAGCCAGAAAATTGACCGAACTTTCTAAAAAGTGTTGTGGTAAAGGCGCTAAAGACCTTATCAATGGTCAATTGATCGCAGAAGCTAAACGATCCCTTCAATTTTCGTCAAAACCGATTAAAGAAATTGCCTATCAGCTTAATTTTAGTTCACCAGATCAATTTAGCCACTTTTTTAAAAAGAACACCACCATTTCTCCCCAGGATTACAGAATGCGCTTTGTTAATATTGGGGTTTAAGAATGTTAATTCCGGGTATCGTCATTTCGAGCGAACCCGATAGCTATCGGGTGTAACGGAGTCGAGAAATCTGCCTTGAGATAGATCTCTCCATTCCGCTACGCTTCAGTCGAGATGATGGTCTGCTTAAAAAAAACTCCGGTCGAGATGGCAACACTTATTTATTCGCTCCAGGGCGAGTGCAATATACAATCGCAAAAGTTTTTACGGTGAAAATTAGGAATCATGTAAGCGCACACATCTGCTTTAATATTGCCGAAAGTGGTTTCTGTTTTATGCTCAAAACCGCTGAAAAACGTTGGGATAATCTGTTTTTTAAAATCATTTCGTGGAAAGGCTTCAACAATAGCTAACCGATCGGATTCAGTAAGGTTTTCGTACCCCTCACCCATTACATCCAGGCCAACACCACTATACATCAAGGCCACCTCTGGTTCTTTATGTTCGGCAATACCAATAGTAGTGTGCAGGGCAATGGTATCCCAAACCAATTGTAGTGATGCTGCAGGCAAGCCATGACTTTTTAAAAAATATCTTGCCGCATTTGCTCCGTCAACCTCAAAACGAAGATCGGCACTACTGTATTTTTTGGTTAAACCCAGGTCATGAAACACCGAACTTACGTACAATAGTTCTGCATCGTATTTAAGGTTATTTCTTTTTCCTTTTAAGGAAGAGAAAAGAAAAACACGCAAGGAGTGATTATAAATAAATTCTGTTCCATGCTCCAATAAAAGTTCTGTTGCCTGGCTGGCAATGGCACTATCAGGAATGGAAATCCCGGCAACTGATTTTGGTTTAATAACTGACATATCTTTTAAATTTTATACCTCAAAGGTAGACCGCTAAAAAAGTCTGTTATTGTTAAAAACCGATGAGTGCATGTTAATTTATGCAGTGATGGGTAAAACAAAACGGTACATCCTTTTAGATGTACCGCCAATACTGAACCAATAAATCAAGTGGTTTAGGTTTAGAAATTTGTGTTTACAATTAATTGGCTTCGGCCCGAATCAACAAAATCCAACGGGATAATACCGAATTTACCATGCGTGTTATTGGTAAAAAAGGTTGTGATTTTTGGATTGACAGAATTAGAAACCGTAGTAATGCTCGGAATACTGAATATACCTGCTTTATATCCACTTGCGTAATTAAGGTAAAGTTTATTCGACGTATCATTTTTTGCTTCATTTAACAAGGTTTCTATTCTTGTCCATTTTGTATTTACATCGTTAACGTTGTAAAAATCCTGTACTTTTAAATTGGCAGCAGCATTATTGATATCGAAGGTGGTATTATCTGCCCATGCAGTAGCATCGATTCCTTTTGGCGAAGAACCAGAAAATCTTCTCAATAACCTGATTTTTCCGCGAATACTACCTAATGTAGGGATGTTATTTCCTAAATCCCATTTACCAGGGTTTTGCTGCACATAAGAGTCAAAAGTTTGCTCAAACGAACGGGTATTGTTCGATGGCGTATGCTCTTCTTTAACACTCATAATAATGGCTTCGGTTGGGTGACTGTTCAAAAAACTGATACAGGCATTCAGCACATCACTAAAATTAAGGTTTTGGTAAATGGCTCCGTGGTGGATGGCAAAAGCATTATCGATGTGCCTGCAACGGATATCAAGGTAACGCACACCTGCGTTTAACTGATCGGCAATACTTAGATTCTGACATTTAGCCGTGCCCGCAACGGGTTCTATCGTAGCACCCGAATCGTGTGTACCTGGGATAGAAATTGTAGCAATGCTGTTTTGATCAGCAAGTACGCTCATCCAGTTATTGAGCGAAAAACTTAATAATGCTGCATTTGGATTTACATTTTCTTTAAGTTTTGGTCCGGAAAATTTTTCAGTCTCTTGTTGTTCTTTTTTACAGGCGCTAAAGGTGAGCACCAAGGCCACGAAAAGTGGCAGTTGTAGTTTCTTCATAGTTTTTTAAGGAAGATTGATGATCTATTTGGTTCAGTGTCTTAAAGTTAGTAAAAGGTTTTACTAAATCGATACACTTAACAATTTTATAATAATTGTTTAATTCACCCGCTAATACTAAAGGAGATCTCAGGTTGCTTTGCTAGTAAAATAAATAATTATTAACCGCCTAACCTATATATTCTTTGATGCCTTATGTGGCCAGAAAAGAACGCTTTAATTTGGATACTGATGAATTAAATAACCAATTCTCAATTAGAATAGATGATTATACAAGCTGTTAAAATAGTTATATTAGCGGCACTAATCATAATGAACATTTCAAAAAACGCCGTTTTGAACAAAGTATTCTCATTTCTTTTAAAAAAGCAATGTGTCGTCGCTATTTACCTCATACTGGCCATTGTTGCCGGTTTCAAACAATATCATCACCATTCGTATAATAATTATCTGATCTTTAAATATGTGTATTGGCATACCACAGATCTTCAGAATTTATATAATAATTATGCTGAATATCGGGATAGCAACCATTACGGACCTGTGTTTTCAGTTTTTATAGCACCTTTTGCCTTGTTACCCGATAGCTTAGGCTGTACATTGTGGAACATTGCCAATGTAAGCATATTGCTTTGGGGCATCTACAGTTTACCAGTTTCACTTAAAAAAAGAACAATCATCGCCTGGATCTGTGCGCACGAGGCATTAACGGCACTTTTTAGTTTTCAGTTTAATATTGCCTTAACGGGGATTATATTGCTCAGTTTCTCTTACCTGGTTAAGAAAAAGGAAGTACAATCTGCCTTTTTTATTGCCTTTGGCACATTGGTAAAACTTTATGGTATAGTTGGACTCGCCTTTTTCTTTTTCACCAAAAACAAGTTAAAATTTATTTTAGGCTGTTTTATTGCATTTGCTATATTGTTTGCTTTGCCGATGGTCATTTCCTCACCAGCATTCGTTATACAATCTTATAGCGACTGGTACCACTCTTTAGCGCATAAAAATGAATTAAATGCTTCGTTAACTTCTTTTCAGGATATTTCTTTAATGGGAATGGCGAGACGGATAACAGGTAACATCAGCATTCCGAATATCCCATTTTTATTAGGTGGATTAATATTGTTCGGTTTACCTTATACCCGTATCAATCAATACAAACATTTAGGTTTTAGGTTAATGCTGCTGGCCTCAACATTGATTTTTACCGTTATATTTAGCAGCGGGTCAGAATCGCCAACTTATATCATTGCTTTTGCTGGTGTAGCCATCTGGTTTATGGTGCAGCAAAACCCTAAAAAAGGCTGGATAATTGCCTTATTTATTTTTGCTTTTGTATTAACCAGCCTATCGCCGACCGATATTTTCCCCAGGGCTGTTAAAGAATTTATTCGTCTATATTCGCTTAAAGCCCTACCTTGCGTCGTTATTTGGTTAACCATTATATATCAAATGATGAAAGAAGATTTTAAGTCTTATCTGATTGCCGATTGATGAATAAATTAGTTTCTATAGTAATCCCTGCCTACAATGAAGCCGATAATATTTTCGTAATTGCCGAAAGTATTAAGCAGGTTTTTTCGACGATCGATTACCGTTACGAAATTATCCTGGTAGATGATGGAAGTGCCGATCATACCCTCGAGAAAATAAAGGATTATGCGGCAACAGGTGATAATATCTTCTTTCTCGAATTTTCTAAAAATTTCGGCCATCAACTGGCTGTAAAAGCTGGAATGGACCATGCTTTTGGAGACTGTGTGATTTCTATGGATTGCGATATGCAGCATCCGCCAGAACTGATCCCTGAAATGCTTCAGAAATGGCAGGAAGGATTTGAAGTGGTGTATACCATAAGGGAAGAAGATAAAAATCTGTCAAAAGGCAAAAGAAGCTCATCAAACCTGTTTTATAAAACCTTAAACTGGCTATCTGATATCGATTTAGAGCCAGGAGCTGCCGATTTCCGGTTACTGGATCAAAAAGTGGTAAGTGTTTTCAGGAATTTCCACGAAAATGAACCTTTTTTACGCGGCTTGGTAAAATGGTTGGGTTTTAAACAATTTGCCATCAGGTATAATCCGGCTGCACGTTTTTCGGGACAGAGCAAATACACCTTTAAAAAGATGTTAAGGTTAGCATTACACGGTGTAACTTCTTTTAGTATAAAACCGCTGTATTCTGCTGTTTACCTGGGTTTCATCCTTTCTTTTGCATCTGTACTCTATATACCTTACATTATTTATGCCTTTGTAAACCATGTAGAAGTTTCTGGCTGGGCATCGGTAATTATGACCATTGTCTTTTTTGGGGGGCTACAGCTTATTATTTTAGGTATTATAGGTATTTATGTAGGCAAAATGTTCATGCAGTCTAAAAACCGTCCCAATTACATCATCCGTTCAACTAATATTCAGCAAAAATAAATGGTACTGTTAAGTTTTGATATCGAAGAATTTGATATGCCTTTTGAGTATGGAAAAGATATTTCTTTTGAAGATCAGATTGCCATTTCGAGAGCAGGTACCATTGCCATTTTGGATATTTTGGATAAATACCAGGTAAAAGCTACGTTTTTTTGTACGGTAACTTTTGCCGAAAACATTCCCGATCTCATTAAGCGAATTACTGAGACGGGGCACGAACTGGCTTCGCACGGGTATTATCATTCGGATTTTAAACCCGAACATTTACTTCAATCTAAACTCAGACTCGAAGAACTTTCTGGTAAAGAAATTACCGGTTACCGCATGGCGAGGATGATGCCTGTTGACGAAAAAGAAATTGAAAAGGCAGGATATACTTATAATACATCGATAAACCCAACCTATTTACCGGGGCGGTACAATAATTTTAACATCTCCAGAACACATTTCGTCAAAGATAATGTATTACAGATTCCGGCATCAGTAAGTCCAATTGTAAGGTTTCCGCTATTTTGGTTGTCATTTCATAATTTACCGCTGAGTGTTTATAAAACACTGGCCAACTGGACGTATAAAAAGGATAAATACCTGAATATTTATTTCCACCCCTGGGAATTCACTGATTTAAGCGATTTTGAACGTTTTGGTTTCCCTGGTTATGTGAGGAAAAATACAGGCAAAAAAATGATCGAACGTATGGAAGCCCTTATTTCGTGGATGAAGGCGAAAAACTATCCGTTTGGGACTTTTCAGGAGTTTATTAAAACCCTGGATGCTTAGGTTTTTAATAAATGTATTTTTTCGTTTAGTATACAGGGTATTTATCGGAGCGCGGGAACAAACTTAAATAGCTGTAATGGCCTTGTGCTCCAAAAAACTGAAAATCTACTTTATTTGTACGTATCTGCTAATTTAAGTGCATTATAGGCATTAACAATTCCTCCACTCACACATATTTCGCTAAAAAGTACCCTAACATTTTCACCTTTTTCATTTTTGTATTTAACCTTATGCGCTACTTTCGAAACCGATTTCATAATGATTTCTCTTACCTGAGCAGGTTTCAATTCCGGATAATAGCTTAAAATCAGTCCGGCTAAACCAGCCACAACCGGCGAAGCCATACTTGTTCCATCAGCTTCTTCATACTTATTGTTTGGCACCGTAGATTTAATTAGAAATCCAGGCGCAAAAACATCAACACTATATTTGCCATAATTAGAAAAATCAGCTTTCAGGTTATCGTCATCTTTGTAGGCACTTGCGCCCACTTCGATCCAATTACTGGCGTGTGGAAGATTAAATTTAGCAGAATCTATAACGATAGGTTTAACCAGCGTTGACCGTTCAAAAGGAGGCCTCATTCCCATTCCATTATTCTGCCCCATGGGGCGAGGCGGGGTAAAATCAGGCTTAGCAGGCTTTTTGTTGGCTTCTTTATATGCTTCAGCTTCTTTGCTATCAAAAAACTTGTTGGGAAAATTTTCTTCTATATCATTGTTCTGGTTATCGTTCCCTGCGGCATGCACCAATAATACACCTTTGCTTTCGGCATATTTAACTGCAGAATCTACAGCCTTTTTATCCCATTTATAGCTCTTACCGAAACTCATATTAATAACTTTCGCGCCATTATCAACCGCATAACGGATGCCATTGGCTACATCTTTGTCGCGCTCGTCGCCAGTAGGTACAACCCGAATAGCCATAATACTTACATTATTGGCTACGCCTAAAATACCAACAGAATTTGTACGGTCGGCACCAATAATACCTGATACATGTGTACCGTGGAAAGCATCAGGCCCTTTCACATCATTATTCCCATAATCTTTCTGGTAAGAATTGCTATAATCGTCGCCCACTAATTCAGCACGCATATCATATTTAGGATTCAGGTTATATTTCAACATGGCATCATATTGTTTGTACCCTTCTTTTATATTCTTATAAAACTTATCAAAACCGCCATCCTCTTTAGAACCTTTTCTGATAATTGTTTTTACTTGTTCCTCTGTCTCATCATCGGCTTTATAGCGATCGATGTCTTCTAATGTTGGGATTTCCTTTTTATTTATTTTACTTACCGAATCTAAAACTTTGTTGATTGCGATCAGCACAGAAAAAGTATTGCTGGCGTCTTCATATTTCTTCCCAAAATCGCTAACCATTTTTTTATAAAGCCTAAACTCTTCCTTCTGTGTACTATCTAATGGCGTTAAATTAGTTGTAGACTGATATTTTGGGGTATAAATTCTTAATAAGCGTACTAATTCTAAGTTATCAAACTCCAGATTACCTTTTTTAGATCCTATGAAATTCCAGCCATGTATATCATCTATATAGCCATTACCGTCATCATCTATTCCATTCCCAGGAATTTCTCTCTTATTCGTCCATAAAACCTGTTGTAAATCAGGGTGATTGGTATCTACTCCCCCATCAATTACGGCCACAATAATGTTTTGTTTAGGCTTTTTATCTTTTAGCAGCTCACGGTAAGCCTTTTCGGTACTGATACCAAAATATCCGTTTTCAAGTAAATCTAAATTAAACCAGTTGGCAGGGAGCTGTACATTTTTATTCTGGGCAAAAGCACTCAGGCTTACACAGAAAATAAAAACAAGAAAAGTTAATTTCTTCAGGTTAGCGTTCATCATAGTATTATGTACGTAATGCTACAATAATACGGTTTTATTACTTTGAGAATGTAAGATTTTACATTTTTTAACAAGAGAAGATTTATCATTTTTTGGAGCGCATTGGCAGTACAGACATTAAAAGTTCTGTCCTGCTGTACGCTTAATCCTTTTGGGAAAACCTATCTGTTAAACAAATACACCTTGCCCAAAAGGGATAACGCTGCCATCAGGGCTATTTAACCTGGGGCAGAAGAAAAAATATGGAAGATGTAAAATGGATGATGGAATAAGCTCTGCGGTGATCAGCGGCATCTGCGGGATCAAACCCTTAACTTTTTCTTCACTCCTTAATGGTGGGGAATAACGCATAGATCTTTTTACCATTAAGAAATTAAGGACATTAAGAAATATAAGCTGGGAATTACCATCGGCCCTGGTGGACTTAACTTCTATCTAGATTTTAATGACTGGAGATACCATGTTCCGTGAAGATACAAAAAGCCCATAAACAAAGAAAACCCTTTAACAGTGTTGTTAAAGGGTTTCTTATAATATTTGGCACCGACCTACTCTCCCACGTG
>Ga0308160_10001541_pt1 | contig 31838 bp, 30 predicted proteins | sample PhyFR1_FD_201036 | JGI IMG/M metagenome (GOLD analysis project Ga0308160, IMG submission 201036) | Phyllosphere microbial communities from UC Gill Tract Community Farm, Albany, California, United States - DLSLF.R1 | ecosystem: Host-associated > Plants > Phyllosphere > Unclassified | place: USA... | reverse complement strand
GTTCCCCACACGAGCGCGACGGACCCGACGGCCATGAGGGCCTGGGGGAGCAGGAGGCTGAAGCTCGAGAAGCCGAACAGCCGGGCGGACAGCACCATCACCCACAGCGAGGCCGGGGGCTTGTCCACCGTGATGAAGTTCGACGAGTCGAGGGAGCCGAAGAAGAACGCCTCCCACGACTTCGTGCCGGCCTGCACGGCGGCGGCGTAGAAGCTGTTCGCGTACCCGGAGACGCTGAGGTCCCAGAGGTACACCACGGCGGTCACGGCGAGGAGCACCCAGAACGCGGGCCGGAGCCAGCGGGCGTCCTCGCGCTCGCCGAGGAACAGGCGGGCGACGGGCTTGCGGCGCCGATCCCGCGCGTCGGTGCGCGCGGTCTCGCGTCGATCGGTCACGGGTATCGGGTACGTGGTCATGGCAGTGAGGATTCCGGGCGTTCCCCGACTGTCACCCTGCGTCGGCTATGCGCGCCCTAAGACGCGCGGCGCGCAGTTCACGCGTACCGCTGCGCCGCGCGCAGGGCCGCCCCCGTGTACGAGCCGCCGAACAGGAACACGTGCAGGAGCAGCGGCGCGAGCTGGTGCAGCTCGACCCGCTCCTGCCACCCGGCGGCGAGCGGGGACTCGGCGTCGTAGGCAGCGAGCACGGCCTCGAGTCGGGGGAGTCCGAAGAGCCCGAGGAGCGCCAGGTCCGTCTCGGCGTGCCCGCCGTGCCCGATGGGGTCGATGAGCACCGCTCCCGTGGGCGTCGTCCCGTCGACCGGGTCCGCGTCCGTCGGCCAGAGCACGTTGCCCGCCCAGAGGTCGCCGTGCAGCCTCGCCGGCCGGTCCCCGACGAGCTTCGGCTGCGGTGACCCGAGCGTCCCGTCCTGGACCCGGTCGGCGACCCGGTCGAACACGGCTGCCTGGGCGTGGTCGAACCCGCCGGCGTCGACGATGCGGCGCACGAAGTCGCCGATCCGGTACTCCGCGAAGAACTCGCCCCAGGTCGCCGGTGCGTCCGCCGCGGCGACGAACGGCGTGCGGGAGCGTCCCATCCGCAGGGGCGTGCCCGTCGGCCAGCCGGACGGCGGCGCGCCCCAGTGCTCAGCGCCCGCGGCGTGGGTGTGCGCCAGGGACCGCCCGAACCGCTCGGCCTGCCGCGTCGACGGCGAACCGTCCGGGATCAACTCGAGGTCGATGACCGTCGGGCGGGGTCGACCGAGCACGCGGGCGATCCGGGTGCCGCCGTCGGGTTCGGCCTCGGCGAGCCAGTCCAGACCGGCTGCCTCGGCGGCGGCCTCGTCGGGGGAGGCGAAGGTCTTCACGTGGGTCTCGGCCATCGCCCCATCCTGCCGCTGTCGCCTCGGTACCGGGTCAGACCGCGTCGACGAGCGTCCTCGCCAGCGGGTGCCACTCGCGGGACGTCGGTCCGCTCAGCACGAGCGTCCGTGACAGTCGCCGGGCCATCGGCACCATGACGAGGTCCGGCGGCAGCATCACCCGCCCGAGCGTCGGCACGATGGACACGCCCTCGCCCCGCTCGATCATCCCGAACATGGTGCTCATCTCCCGCACCCGGTGGGCGTACCGGAACGCCTGCCCGTCGAGTTCGTGCAGCCGCTGGATCTGGTGCTCGCACCCGCCACCGCCCGCGACGAGGCCGTCCTCGTGCAGGTCGTCGAGCGTCAGCGCGGGGAGGTCGGCGAGCGGGTGGTCGCGGCGGACCACCGCGGCCATCTCGTCCTGCGCGACGACCACACCGCCCGGTGGCACCGGCGTCGGGTCGACGAGCACGGCGGCGTCGACCGTGCCGGCCTCGAGCCACTCGGGCATCTCGTCGTCGTCTCCCTCGTAGACCTGCACGTCGACGTCCGGCAGCGTCACCGCCCACAGCTCGCGGAGCCGCGGCAGCAGGCCCTGGCAAACGGTGGGGACGGCCGCGAGGCGCACGGTGCCGCGCGCCGTGGCGGGCCGGATCACTGCCTCCAGGGCCTCGACGGAGGCGAGCACGCTGCGGGCGTGGGCCAGCAGACGGTCGCCGAGGGGCGTCGTGACGGCGGCCGCCCCGCGCCGGATCACCGGACCGCCCACCTCGCGCTCGAGACCCGCGAGGGCGTGCGACACGGCGGACTGCCCGACGCCGAGCGTGGACGCCGCGCCCGTGAAGGAGCCGGCGTCGACGGTGGCGACGAACGCGCGTAGCTGGGGCACCGAGACGGTCATGCGTCTTCCTCATCCGTTCATGAGCGACATGCGTTTGCCGCATGCGCCGAGGATGTCGACACTAGGCGACATGAACGCGGTCCTCTACCTCCTCGTGGCACTGACCTGGGGCTCGAGCTTCCTGTTCGCGAAGATCGGGCTCGACGGGCTGGCACCGCAGCAGGTCGCCACGGTGCGCACGGTCCTCGGCGCGCTCACGCTCGTCGCGGTCCTGCTCGCGACCCGCCGGCGCTGGCCGCGGGAGCCACGGGTCTGGGGACACCTGCTCGTGGTGTCGGTGTTCCTCAACGCGGTGCCGTCGTCGCTCATGGCGTGGGCGGAGCAGACCGTGCCGTCCGGTCTCGCGAGCATCTACAACGCGACGACGCCGATCATGACGTTGGCGGCCCTCGCGGTGCTCGTACCGTCCGAGCGGCTCCGCGGACGGCAGGTCGCGGGCATCGTGCTCGGGATCGTCGGCGTCCTGGTGCTGGTCGGTCCGTGGAACGTCATCGGGGACCCGGAGGTCCTGGCGAGCGTGCCGGGGCAGGTCGCGCTGCTCGGGATGACCGCGTGCTACGGCATCGGCCTCGCGTACCTGCGCCGGGTGGCGGTCGGCAGCGCGTACGACCCGGTCACCCTCGCGACGGTGCAGCTGACGCTGGCCTCCGGACTGCTCCTGCTGGTCGCGCCCGTCATCGCCACGGGTCCGGTACGGCTGGACTGGAGGATCGTGGGGGCGATGGTCGCGCTCGGTTGCGTGGGCACGGGGCTGGCCTACGCCTGGAACACGCGGCTGGTGCAGGCGTGGGGAGCGGGTCGCGCCTCGACGGTCACCTACCTGACACCCGTCGTCGGGGTGGTGCTCGGCGTGCTGGTCCTCGGCGAGCACGTCCGGTGGAACGAGCCGGTCGGGGGACTCGTGGTGCTGCTCGGCATCGCGCTGGCGTCGGGCGTGGTGGGTCGGCGGCGTCTGGGCGTGCGGGCTCCCGCCTGAACGGGGGCCGGATCCGGAAGCGACCGCGGCCGTAGGATCGGGCCGAGAAGTCGTCCACGGAGTCGTCGACGGAGACGGAGACCGGTCATGACCGCCACCCACCACACCAGCGCCACCGCCTCGGTCGCAGCGATCCTCGCCGAGTCCGCAGCGCGGTACCCGGACGACGTCGCCGTCATCGTCGGCGACCGGCACACCACCTACGCCGAGCTCTGGAGCCAGACGCTCGCGTACGCCGGTGCGCTGCGGGCCCGCGGCGTGGGACCGGGCGACCGTGTGGCGATGCTCGTCCCGAACGTCGAGGACTTCCCGCGGGTCTACTACGCGACCCTCGCGCTCGGCGCCGTGGCGGTCCCCGTGCACGCGCTGCTCAAACGACGCGAGATCGAGTACGTCCTGCGCGACAGCGGCGCCTCGCTGCTCGTCTGCGCCGCACCGCTGCTCGGTGAGGGCGCGGCCGGTGCCGAGCTCGCCGAGGTCGACGTGGTGACGGTGCTCGCCCCGGCCGACTCCCCGGACCGGCTCGAAGCGCTCGCGCAGCAGGCGGAACCGCTCGACACCTACGTCCCCCGGCACCCGTTCGACACCGCGACGATCCTCTACACGAGCGGCACCACCGGCAAGCCCAAGGGCGCGGAGGGGTCGCACTTCTCGCTGCTCGAACAGGTCAACACGAACCTGATGACGACGTTCGACATGCACCGCGGGGACGTCCTGCTCGGCGCCCTGCCGCTGTTCCACACCTTCGGGCAGACCTGCACGATGAACACCGGCTTCCGGGTCGGCGCGACGATCGTCATGCTGCCGAAGTTCGACGGCGACACGGCACTCGCCGCGATGGTCGAGCACGGGTGCGGAATCTTCATGGGCGTCCCGACGATGTACATGGCGCTGCTCGACGCGGCGACCCGTTCCGATGCCCGTCCGACGCTGCGGTACGCGATCTCCGGCGGCGCCTCGCTGCCCCTGGCGGTCCTCGAGCGGTTCCAGGACGTCTACGACGCGCCGATCCACGAGGGCTACGGCCTCACCGAGACCTCGCCGGTCGCGACCTTCAACCACGTCGGACGGCCACCGCGCCCCGGCACGATCGGCACCCCGGTGTGGGGCGTCGACGTCGAGATCGCCGACCCGGAGCAGCACGACGCGATCGTGATGTTGCCCCACGGCGAGATCGGCGAGCTCGTCATCCGCGGGCACAACCTCATGAACGGGTACCTCGACCGTCCCGAGGACACCGCCGCCGCGATCGTCGACGGGTGGTTCCGGACGGGCGACCTCGGCACGAAGGACGACGACGGCTACCTGACGATCGTCGACCGGACGAAGGACATGATCATCCGCAACGGCTACAACGTGTACCCGCGGCAGGTGGAGGAGGTCCTCGCAACCCACCCCGACGTCACGATGGCCGCGGTGTTCGGCGTGCCGCACGAGCTGCACGGGCAGGAGATCGAGGCCGCCGTGGTGCTCCGTGCCGAGGCGACGGCGACGCCGCAGGAGCTGATCGACTTCGTCGCCGCCGAGATCGCTGCCTACAAGTACCCCCGGGCGGTGCACGTCCTCGACGCGCTGCCCCTCGGCCCGAGCGGCAAGGTGCTCAAGCGCGAGCTCGTCGACCGGTTCGGCGCGGAGGTCCCGGCGGCGAGTTGACGTGGACGTGGACACCGTCGTGCGGTCACCGTCGCCGGCCGACCTCGCTCGGGGCCTGGCGGCGCTGCGGTCGTGGCAGCGCGACGACGCACTCGTGCAGCTCCACCCCGGCGACCTCGGGTGGGCGTGGCGCCAGGGGGCGGACGCGGTCGCGCGTGCGGTGCGCCTCTGGGAGGCCGACGGGCAGATCGTCGCGTTCGGCTTCCTCGACGGACCGACCACGCTCCGCATGACGGTGGCCCCCGAGCGCTGGACGGACCCGGACCTCGCGCGCGCCCTGGCGGCCGACGCCTCCGACCCCGGCACCGGCGTGCTCCCGAGCGGCCCTGCGTCGATCGAGGTACCGGACGGCACCGCCCTGCGCGGAGCGCTGCACGCTGCGGGATGGGGCGCCGGCGAGTCCTGGACGCCGCTGTCCCTCGACCTGGCCGCGCCGGTCGGAGCACGCGGGTCGTCGCTGCACGTCGAGATCGTGCACGGCGCGGACACGTCCGACTTCACGGCGGTCCACCGCTCGGCCTGGGACAACGGGTCGTTCACCGACGAGCGCTGGAGGGCGATGTCCGCCGGTGCACCGTTCGCGGAGGCTCGCTGTCTGCTCGGCAGGGACGACGCCGGAGAACCGGTCGCCGGGATCACGGTCTGGTCGGCCGGTCGCGGCCGTCCCGGACTCATCGAGCCGCTCGGCGTCCACGCCGCCCACCGCGGTGCGGGGCACGGGACCGCGATCTGCGTCGCCGGTGCGGCACTGCTCCGCGAGACGGGAGCGTCGACCGCGTGGGTCTGCACCCCGAGCGACCTCGACAGCGCCGTCGCGACCTACCGGGCGGCCGGCTTCACGATGCTCCCGGAACGGCTCGACTGCGTCCGGCAGGCCTGAGGCGAGTGACTCGGCGGGTGCCGGACGTACGCTGGCACCTGTGACCCGGCCACGCCGACCCTCGACCGCACGGTTGCTGTTCGCGTCGTCGCACCCGGGGCCCACCGTCACCGTGACCGTGCTCGCGACGGTCATCGCCGTGGCGGTCGGGCACGCGTGGTGGACGGTCGTCCTCGTCGCCCTGACCGTCGTCGCCGGGCAGCTCTCGATCGGGCTCGCGAACGACTGGATCGACGCCGATCGCGACCGTGCCGTCGGCAGGTCGGACAAGCCCGTGGCGCAGGGGTCGATCGCCGTCGGCACCGTCCGTGGCGCGGCGATCGGCACCGCCGGGGCGTCCGTCGTCCTGTCGGTGTTGCTCGGGCCGGTCGCCGCCGTCGCGCACCTCGTGCTCGTGGCCGCGGGGTGGGGGTACGACGCGGGGCTCAAGCGCACGGTCTGGTCCGTCGTGCCGTTCGTGGTCGCGTTCGGGCTGCTCCCGGTCGTGGCGGTCTCGGCCGGGCCGGACGGCGACTGGCCGGCGTGGTGGGCGATCGCGACGGGGGCGGTGTTCGGCGTCGCGATCCACTGCACGAACGTGTTGCCGGACCTGGTCGACGACGCGGCCACCGGGGTCCGGGGGTTCCCGCACCGGCTCGGGCTCCGGGGCGCGGGCGTCACGGCGTTCGGGTCGCTCGTCGTGGCGGCGCTGCTCGTGCTCGGTGGTCAGGTGCTCGGGGACGATCCGGTCCGGGGCGTGGGGGTGGTGCTCGCGGTGCTCGGGACCGTCGTGGTCGTCGCGCTCGCCGGGGTCGGGGTGCGGCTCGTGCTGGCCGGGTGGGCATCGCGGGTGCTGTTCCGGCTCGTCATCGCGTCGTCGCTCGTGCTCGTCGTCGAGCTCGGCCTCGCCGGCGCCCGCCTGGTCGCCTGACCGGCGCCCCCGCGACCCGTCACGCCCACCGCATCGCGTACACACCGGCCAGCGCATCCGCGGTCGGGAGGGACAGGACCGTCCGGAGCAGCGCCTCCCGTCCGGCCGCCCCCACCCTGCCGAGCGGACGGCCGAACGGACGCCCGAGCGCCATGTTCACCTCCGCCTGCCGCGCCGCCCGCCGCGCGACCGCCTGCCGCCGCCGCGCGTACTCCGGCCACGGGCCGGCGCTGCCCGAGGCGACCGCCTCCGCGAGGAGCGGCGCGAGTTCGGCCGCGTCGAGCCACCCGAGGTTCATGCCCTGCCCGCCGATCGGGCTGATCTCGTGCGCCGCGTCCCCGGCGAGGACGACACGGCCGACGCCGACCCGCTCGGCCTCCCGGCGTCGGACACCGAACCCGCTGCGCATGCTGCAGGACGTCGGGTCCGGCCGGACACCGGTGCGTGCCGCCACGATCGCCGCGAGGTCCGCCGCACTCGGCGACGGATCGTCCGAGGACGCCAGGAGCACGACGTACCGACGACGGTCGCCGGGCAACGGGAAGGACTCGACCACGCCGGCCGGTCCGACGTCGACGAGCGCGTCCGTCCGGGCAGCGGTGTCCTCGACGTCGGCGAAGTCCCCCATCGCGTAGCGGTCAGGGTAGTCGCGACCGGTGGTGGCGATGCCGAGCAGGTCCCGCACGGTGCTCCGCGAGCCGTCCGCCCCGATGACGAACCGGGCCCGCACGGCCACCGCGCCGTCGGGGCCGGTCCCGACCGCGTCGACGTGGTCGGGGTGCCGCTCGAGCGCCGAGAGCACCGTGCCGGTCCGGAGCGCGTCCGGCGCTGCCGCGGCGAGCCGTTCCCGCAGCAGGGCCTCGGTCCGGTGCTGGTCGAGCGTCGCGACGTACGGGTGCGTGGCCGACGCGTGGTCGAACGTCAGGGCGCCGAGCTCCCGGCCACGGCTGCGCGCGACCCCTCGGCGGACCCGGACGGCCTCCGCGAGGACCGGCCCGTCCAGCCCGATCGCCGCGAACGCGTCGAGGGAAGGCGGGTGGATCCCGATCGCGCGAGAGCCCGTCGGCACACCCTCGCGCCGTTCCCACACCACGACCTCGAGCCCGCGGGCCGCGAGGAGCGCCGCGGCGAAGAGGCCGACGGGCCCACCGCCGACGACGAGGACGTCGACGCGCTCCGTGGTCACGGCCCGAGCCTACGGACGGTCGGCGCAGCGCCCACCCAGCCGATCGGCACCCGGGGTCATCCGCTCGACCGAAGCGCTCCACCGGGGCCGTCCGCGATGCTGGGGTCGTGCCCTTCACCGTCAGCCACGCGGTCGTCGCCCTGGCCGCCCGCCGCACCCCGCTGCCCGTCGCGGCGGTCGCCGTCGGAGCCATGGCGCCGGACGCCGTCCTGTTCGCGCCGTTCCTGCCGCCCTACGTCGTGGCGCATTCGTGGGTAGGCGTCGTGACGATCGACCTGGTGGTCGCGCTGGTCGTCCTCCTGGCCTGGTGGTACCTGGTGCGGCCCGCGTGGGCGGAGGCGGTGCCCGGCGTCCGCGAGCGGCTGCCGGCGAGCTGGTCGGCCCCTCCGCGTGCCGGGGACCGGCCGGTCCGCCGGGCGGTCGCGGTCGTCGTCGCCTGTCTCGTCGGGAGCGTGACGCACGTCGTGTGGGACGCGTTCTCGCACGAGGCCGGGTGGGCGGTGCAGGCGATCCCGTTCCTCCGCGAGGGTCCGGCGGCCTACCCGGTCTGGGCCGGCGTGCAGGACGGTTCGAGCGTGCTCGGGTTGCTCGGGCTCGTCGTCGCGGCCGTGGTGTGGTGGCGACGGAGCACGCCGCGTCGGATGCCACCGGTCGCTCGGTGGGAGGCCGCGGTCGTGGTGGCCGCGGGCGCGATCGTCGTCCTCGCCGTGCTCGGGATCGTCGGTCGGGTGCTCCTCGGCGGCGGTGGCGTCGCCGGGATCGTCACCGAGCTCGCCTTCCGGTTGCCGGTGGTCGTCGCGCTGGTGCTCGTGGTCGGCGCCGTCGGACTGCTGGTCGGACGCCGCCGTCGCACCCGCTGACGCGGACCCCGGAGGCGCGGTGCGGCCGCCGTCGGTCGTGTCGCGTCCGGCAGACCGTGGGTCGGGAGGCGCGGTGCACGCGCCGTCGGTCGTCTCGCGTCCGGCAGGCCGCGGGTCGGGAGGCGCGGTGCGGGGCCGACCCGCGCCTCCAGTCCGTCAAGCGGTCGCGTCCGCCGTCTCGCGCGCGGACCGGTCCGCGGCGACCAGCCGCCGGGCCTCACGGAAGCGCTTCCGCAGCCGCTCGACCGGCACCTCGACCGCGTAGGCCGCCCCGACCGCGACCAGCAGCGCCGCCCCCACGAGCCACACCGTGCCCCACGCCCCGATCGCGAACGTGCCGAGCAGCGCGATGACCACGGGGTGCCAGAGGTACGCCGAGTACGACACGCGACGACCGAACCACGACACGGGCGTCCACGCGAGCGCGGCCGACAGCGGCGACCGCACCGACACCAGCCCACCGATGAGCAGCGCCGAGATCAGCCCGGTCACCGGGAGCACGACGCCGAACGACCAGGCGTGCTGCGTCCAGTCGTCGTCGATCCAGAACTGCACCGCGGCGAGCAGCCCGATGCCGAGCCAGGTGCCGACGTGCCCGGCGATCCCGGAGGCCCACGTCCGGAAGCGCTCGTCGTCGAGGAGCAGTGCGAGCAGGCACCCGGTCGCCAGCGGCACGACGCCGAGCACGGGGGAGAAGTACACGTCCGGGGTCGCGCCGCTGTTCGGCGTCCGGTAGCTCAGCCACGACGCCGCTGCGGCACCGACGATCACGACGCCGAGCCCGGTCATCAGCCAGCGCCGACGCGACCGCAGTGCGAACAGGAGCACGAGGACCGGCGGCCAGACGAGGTAGAACTGCTCCTCCATCGACAGGCTCCACGTGTGCGCGAAGACGCCCTGCGTGGTGTCCCAGTACGAGCGGAAGAGGTTGCCGGTGTAGCTCAGCGCGATGAACGCCGCCTCGCCGGGGGAGAACGAGGCGCCCTTGTAGTCGCCGACCCAGTTCCACAGCGCGAGGCCGACGATGACGAGCGCGAGCAGTGCCGGGTAGAGGCGGAGGAGCCGCTTCGTCCAGAACGAGCCGAGCCGGATGCGCCCGGTGCGGCGGTGCTCGCCGAGGAGCAGCGTCGAGATGAGGAACCCGGAGAGCACGAAGAACACCGTCACGCCGATGAACCCACCCTCGAACTGCGGCACGTGCAGGTGGTAGAGGATCACGATGAGGATCGCGACCGTCCGGAGCCCGTCGAGCGCCGGAGCACGGTTCGTGAGCGGCGGCGGGGGCGTCGGTCGTGCGTGCCTGCCGTCGGTGTCGGCCGGTGCGGATGTCGTGCGGGTCCGCTCCGGCGAGGTCGTGGTGATGGCCACGGACGCCTCCTGCGCGATGCTGTCGATGGGGTCACGGGCCGTCGGGCCGTGACCGGATCGTTACATGATGCTCGCGGAAGGTAAGAGCCGTCTCAACGACCGGGGTGCACCAGGGTCGTCAGGGCGTCGAGTCGTTCGTGGGCGATCGTGGCGAACGGGCGGTCCTCGTCGTCGGCGATCCACTGCGCGAACGACAGGTGGAACACGGTGACGGCGGTCTCGGCGGCGATGGTCGCGGCGGGCTCCGGCACGCCGCGGTCGCGCAGGACCTCACCCAGTCGGACCTTCAGGGTCGCGAGCTTGCCGAGCTCCCGTTCGCCGAGCGCGGGGTTGCCGTCGATGATGCCCTGGCGTGCGCGCGACCACGGGCGGCGCTCGTCGGGGAAGAACGCGCCGCTGGCGTCGAGCGCGAGCCGGACGAGGTCGAAGGGCGGGGTGCCGGCCGGTGCGGCCTCGATCGGGGTGGTGAACATGCCGAGGAAGTCGTCCTGCCCGGCGAACAGCACTTCGCGCTTGTCGGCGAAGTGTCGGAAGAATGTGCGCTCGGTGACCTCGGCCGCGGCGGCGATCTCGGCGACCGTCGTCTCGTCGTACCCCTGCTCCGCGAAGAGCTGCAGGGCAGTGGCCTGCAGTCGCTCACGGGTCCCGGGTTGCCATCTCGCCATGTCCGCAGTCTACTGATGACAGCGACTGACATCGAGTGCTACGGTGATGTCAGTTCATGACATCACCGCCGTGGACACCTGCGAAGGGAAAGCACATGCACGTGTTCGTCACCGGGGCCTCCGGATGGATCGGCTCCCACACCGTCGACGAGCTCCTCGCCGCCGGACACACCGTCACCGGCCTCGCCCGCTCCGACTCGTCGGCCGCCGCGCTCGAGGCGAAGGGCGTCGCCGTCGTCCGCGGTGACCTCGACGACCTCGACGCCATCCGCCGCGGGGCCGCCGCGTCCGAGGGGGTCCTGCACCTCGCGAACAAGCACGACTGGGCGAACCCGGCCGCCACGAACGCCAGCGAACGCGCCGCGGTCGAGACCATCGGCGAGGCGCTCGTCGGCACCGACCGGCCGTTCGTCGTCGCCTCGGGCGTCGCCGGGCTCGCACAGGGGCGGCCCTCGACCGAGGCGGACCCCAACCCGTTCGTCGGCCCGGACAGCATGCGCGGCGGCAGCGAGAACCGCGGGTTCGACTTCGTCGAGCAGGGCGTGCGGACCATCGCGGCCCGCTTCAGCCCGACCACGCACGGCACCGGCGACCACGGGTTCATCGCCGCGATCGTCGCCGCCGCCCAGGAGCGGGGTGAGTCCGGCTACATCGGCGACGGCACCAACAGCTGGGCGGCCGTGCACGTCACCGATGCCGCTCGGCTCGTCCGGCTCGGCCTCGAGCACGCCCCCGCGGGCACGAAGCTGCACGCCGTCGCCGAGACCGCGATCCCGACCCGGGCGATCGCCGAGGCCATCGGCGACGCCCTCGGGCTGCCCGTGACCTCGGTCGACCCGGCCGACGCCGTGTCGCACTTCGGGTTCATCGGGCAGTTCTTCGGCATGGAGATGTCGGCGACGTCCGAGGCCACGCGCGAGCTCCTCGGCTGGGAGCCCACCGGGCCGGGGCTGCTCGAGGACATCGCCGCCGGCGCCTACTCCGACGTGCGGGTGGCGTAGCGCGACCCACCGCCGGCCTCGAGGCGCGTGGCGGCCCCGCCCCGCGCCTCCAGGCCGTCGCCGGTCCGGACCACCGCCGCCGGTCCAGACCACCGCGCACTTGGTGAGCAGAAATGGTCGGGTCCCGTCTCCGGACCCGACCGTTTCTGCTCACCAAGTGCGCGCGCGGGGCGCGCGGCGCCCGCGGGGCGCGCGGCGCCCGCGCGCGCCTACTCCGCCTTCTGCATCTGCCAGGGCTCGGGCTCGCGGTCGCCGTTCGGCCGCACGGGCCGGACGTCGCCGACGATCGGGATCGCCCGCTTCCGCATGAACCAGAGGTACCGCACGAAGAAGTGCGACAGCGTCGACAGCCGGTTGCCGTTGCCGAGCAGCGACGCGATGTGCACGGCCACCCACGCCGCCCAGGCCACGGGCCCGACCATCGTGATGCCCCCACGGAGCTGGGCCACCGCGGCGTTCGTGCCGATCGTCGCCATCGTGCCCTTGTCGAAGTACTTGAAGTGCTCGGTCGGCTTGCCCGCCATGAGCCGCACGATCTGCCGCGCCGAGTGCCGTCCGCCCTGCAGTGCCGGCTGGGCGAGCTGCGCGAGGGCGTCGTCCTGCGCGGCGATGTCACCGGCGGAGAAGATCCGCTCGACGCCCTTCACGCTGAGGTCGTCGTTCACCTGGATGCGTCCGCCGTGGGTCTGCGGCATGCCCCAGCCGGAGACCTCCTTGTGCGCGGCCACACCGGTCGCCCAGATGACCTGCGACGCCGGGATGAACTCGCCCTCGGCCGTCATCACACCGTCGGGCTTGACCTCGGAGACGCCGGTGTTGAGGCGCAGGACCACGCCGCGCTTGCGGAGGACCTTGGCCGCGTACCGACGCAGCCGCGGGGCGAACGGCTTGAGGAGCTCGCCGCTGCGGTGCACGAGGGTGATCGAGATGTTGCCGCGCTCGATCTCGGGGTACGCGCCGACGAGGGCCTGGTCGCGGAGTTCGGCGAGCGCACCGGCCATCTCCACGCCGGTCGCGCCACCGCCCACGATGACGATCTTGATCTCGTCGGGGCCCTGGTTGGCGGCGGCTTCCTCGAGGCGGGTGAACAGCTCGTCGCGGATGCGGAGCGCCTGCGAGCGGGAGTACATCGAGTAGGCGTACTCGTACGCGCCGGGCGTGCCGAAGTAGCTCGTGTTCACGCCGTTCGCGAGGATCAGCCAGTCGTAGTGCAGGTGCTCGCCGTCGGACATCTCGGCGACCCGCTCGACCGGGTCGATGCCGGTGAGCAGCCCGTGCCGGAACTCGGCGTTGCTCTGCTTCGCGCGGAGGCTCCGGAGGAAGTACGTCACGTCGCCGGCGTTCAGCCCACCGGTCGCCACCTGGTACATGAGCGGCTGGAACATGTTGTAGACGTGGCGGTCGACCAGGGTGACCCGCACCGGTGCGTCGGCGAGCTCGCGCATGGCCGCGACACCGGCGAATCCACCGCCGACGATGACGACGTGCGGGCGGGTGTCCTGGGGCATGCTGACTCCGGCTTCCTCGGATGGTGAGATGGTCACCACCGAGGGTACGCGCGGTTCGGACAGTCGTTCGACGGCCGGGAGGCGCTGCGCACCTCCGTCAGGCGTCGAGCCGCGCGTAGGTGCTCACGACGTTGCCCTTGCTCGTCACGGTGCTGTCGACCAAGCGCAGGCGCGTGGGTGGGTCGGTCGGCTCGAAGAGCCTGCGGCCCGAGCCGGCGATCGCCGGGTGCACCATCAGCTGCAGTTCGTCGAGGACTCCTGCGAACAACAGGCTGCGGACGAGGGTGACGCTGCCGCACACCGCGATGTCGGCGCCGTCCCGCTGCTGCAGCCCGCGGACGAACTCGGGGACGTCGCCCGTGATCCGGGTGCTGTTCTCCCACGCCAGGTCGTCGCCGAGCGTGGTGGACGCCACGTGCTTCTCGATCGGGTTGATCCACTGGCCGAAGGGATCGTCGGGGTGGGCGGGCCACCACTCGGACCACTCCAGGTAGCTGTTCCTGCCGAGGAGGACGGTGTCGGTGCGTGCCATGAACGCGCCCATGCCCGCACCGAGCTCGTCGTCGAAGGAGTCGTACTGGAAGGTGTACGGGTCCTGCACGACGCCGTCGACCGACGTGAAGAGTCCAGCGGTGACCTTGCGCATGGTCGGAGCGTAACCCTCAGCTGTTCGCGGAGGAACCGCTCGTGTCCGATCCGGTGCCGCTCCCGGTCCCGCCTTGCGTGCCGTTGCCCGGGAACTGTCCGGTGCCACCGCCGGGGAACTGGTTCGTGCCGCCGTTCGTGCCCGGCACCTGCGTCGTGGACTGGCTCGTGCCGCCGCCGATCGCGTGTCCGATGGCGAAGCCGATGCCGCCACCGACCAGCAGCGCCGCGAGGCCGACCCCGACGGCCAGCACCTGCCAGAACCACGGCGGTCGCGGGCCGCGCCCGCGCCGGGGCGTCGCCGCGGAGCCGTACCAGGGCGTCGCGCCGTTCGGGGCGCCCGGGTTCCACGAGCCCGCGGAGGGTGCCGGTGTCGCGTACGGGTGCTCGGGCGCCGGCGCCGCGGCCGGGGCGTCGAGCGTCGCGGTCGAGGTGGGCGTCGGTGCGGCGCCCCAGCCGGCCAGGCTGGCGGGGTACGGCGTGGTGGGCTGGTGGGCTGCGGGGTCCACGTCGTCGCGGGACTCGCGGGACTCGGGGTTCACGGGGGTGCGCTCGGTCATGAGGACGAGTACAGACCGGTCACCTATGTGCGGGCGATGACGACGCTGGTGCGTCACTGTGCACAGCGCCGTCCGCGTAGCCTCGCATCGTGCGCGCCAGAGTCGAGACCGTCCGGATCGACGGGCTCCCCGTGCGCCTGCACACCCTCGCGCCGGCCGGCAGGGTGCACGACGCCCTCGCCCCGACGGTCGTGCTCGTGCATGGCATCGGGATGTCGCACCGGTCGTTCGCGCGGTCGCAGCGGGCCCTCGCCGCGACGCACCGGACCGTGAGCGTCGACCTGCCGGGCTTCGGCGGGCTCCCGGCGGCCGGTCGGAGCCTCACCATGACGGAGCTCGGGGACCTCGTCGTCCGCGCCGTGCGGTCCCGCGGGGCCGGGGACCTCGTGCTCGTGGGGCAGTCGATGGGGACGCAGGTCGTCGCCGAGGCGGCCCGCCGGCACCCGGACGCCGTCGCCTCGGTCGTGCTCGTCGGCCCGGTCATCGCCGCCGGTCGTCGTCGGCTGTTCACGCAGGCGCTCGACCTCGGGCGGGACGGCTTCGTCGAGGGCGCCCGGATGAACGCCGTCCTCGTGACCGACTACCTGCGGAGCGTGCGGCAGTACGTGCCCGAACTCCGACCGATGCTCCGCTACCGCCTCGAGGACACCGTCGCCGAGCTCGCGCAGCCGGTGCTCGTCGTCCGTGGCACCGAGGACCCGATCGCGCGCCACGACTGGTCCGCCCGGGTCGCCGCCACCGCCCCGCGCGGAGCGTTCGTCGAGCTGCCGGGGCCGCACCACGTGCAGGAGCGCCAGCCGGTGGCGTTCGCGCGGCTCGTGGGGGAGTTCCGCCGCGCGCAGACCCTCGAGGGGTTGCGGTGACCGACGCGACCACGTCGGGGACGGACGGGACGCGCACGGACCGCACCGCGCCTCCCGTCCACGTCTCCCTGCTCCGCCGCACCCGGTGGGCCGTCCTCGACTGGTGGTACGCGATCCGCTGGCAGGTGCGGAGCCTCGGGCCGACGACCGCCGACGACTACCGGAGCGGCGACGGCCAGCCCGTCGTCGTCGTGCCCGGCGTCTACGAGACCTGGCACTTCATGCGTCCGCTCATGGACGCCCTGCACGACCGCGGACACCCCGTGCACGTGCTGCCGGTGCTGCGGCACAACCTGCGTCCGGTGCCGGAGTCCGCGGCGGAGGTGCTGGCGTACCTCGACGAGCACGACCTCCGCGACGTCCTGCTCGTCGCGCACAGCAAGGGCGGGCTGATCGGGAAGTACGCGATGACGCGCCTCGACGACCACGGGCGGATCGACCGCATGGTGGCGGTGTCGACGCCGTTCGCGGGCTCCGGGTACGCGCGGCTCGCACCCGTCCGGCACCTGCGGGCGTTCCGGTCGAGCGACCCGGTGCTCGCCGGCCTCGCACGGGAGCTCGACGCGAACGCCCGGATCACCAGCGTGTACGGCGTCTTCGACACGCTCATCCCCGAGGGCAGTGCGCTCGCCGGGGCGACGAACGTGCGGGTCCCGGTCGGCGGGCACTTCCGCATCCTCGGCGACCCGCGGACGCGTGCGGCAGTGCTTGCGGCGGCGGATCCGGACCGCCCGGGCACGGCCGAGCCCCGGCCGAGCTCCGGCCCGCCCCCGGCCGAGCCCCGGCCCGGCCCGACCCCGGCCTGAGCCCTAGGCGCCCGGCAGGAACAGGCAGAACGGGTGTCCGTCGGGGTCGAGCAGCACGCGGACGTCCTCCTGCGGCTGGAACGCCGCCTGCCGAGCGCCGAGCCCCTCCGCCCTGGTCACCGCCGCCGGCAGGTCCTCCACCTGGAAGTCGAGGTGCAGCTGCATGCCGGGGGCGTCCTCGGTGCCGGGCCACGTGGGCGCCACGTAGGCCGGTTCGTACTGCACGGAGAGGCCCGGGCCGTCCTCGGGGCGGATGCGGGCCCAGGTCGGGTCGTCCTCGTGGACGGTCCAGCCGGTCAGCGCGCCGTAGAACCGGGCGAGCGCGAGGGGGTCCGGCGACTGCAGCACGGTGGCGGCGAGCGTCGGCATCGACGGGTCAGCAGCGGTCATGCGGCGGAGCGTACGCCGGACCCGCCCGCCCCGGTCAGCGCGTGGCCACGCTCGCGCGCTCGACGATCCGGTGCGGCACCACGACGGTCTCGGGCGGAGCCTCGCGGTCCTCGATGCGCCGGGTGAGGAGGTCGAGCGCCGCCGTCGCGAACGCCCGTCGGTCGAACGACACCGTGCTCAGCGCGGGGATCGCGTACGCGGCCCCGTCGACGTCGTCGAACCCGATCACGCTCACCTGCTCCGGGACCCGCACACCACGCGCGGCGAGGACGTGCAGCACCCCGAACGCGATCGAGTCGGTGAACGCGAACACCGCGTCGGGCAGCGGGTGCTCGTCGAGCCACGCCGCGAACGCCGACGCCGCCGCGCTGGTCGACCACGCCGGCAGCGGGACCCGCAGCTCCGGGTCCGCACCGATGCCCGCCGCCGCGAGGCCCGCGAGGTACCCGCGCTCCCGCAACTCGCTCGTCGCGGTGGCCTCGACGTCACGGGCGGCACCGACGATCGCGATCCGACGGTGGCCCCGTTCGACGAGGTACGACGTCACCTGCTCGGCCGCGGCACGGCTGTCGACGTGCACCTGGTCGACGTGCTCGGGCTCCACCTCGCCGATGACGACGGTCGGGGGCAGCCCCTCGGTCGAGGCCAGCACGCTCGCGCTGAGCGACACCGGGTTGAGGATCAGCCCGTCGACGAGGTGTGCCCGGGCACGCGAGACGAGGTCACGCTCGCGGGCGGGGTCGTTCGCGGTCTGGTCGAGCTGCACGGTCCAGCCGCGCTCCCGCGAGAGCTCGACGAACCACTGCGCGAGTTCGGCCGAGTAGGCGCTGGCCATCTCGGGGAGCGTCAGGGCGATCGCACCCGAGCGTCCGTTGCGCAGACCCCGGGCGGACAGGTTCGGCACGTAGTCGAGCTCGGCGAGTGCCTGCTCGACCCGTGCGCGGGTCTCCGGGCGCACCACGACACCGCCGTTGATGACGTTGGAGACGGTCTTCGGCGACACCCCGGCGAGGGCAGCCACGTCCCGCACGGTCGCGCGCATCGCCACGAGCGTAGCGCGGCTGCGGCTCAGGGACGCACGTACCGGTGCACGTACGTGGTGTAGCCGACGGGGACGGTCGCGCTCCCGGCGGTCTCCGGATCGTCGTCGAGCACGCGCCGCACCCGGTCGAGGAGGGCGGTGCGCTCGTCCGGCGGCAGCACGATGACGTAGCTGCGCGAGGCGACCATGTCGAGGAACGCCGACCGGTCCTGCTCGTGCACCCACGGGAACCGCTCGTGCTCGACGGCGCCGTCGTCGAACGGTGCTCCGACGACCGGCGCTCTCTGGACGCTCGCCCGCGACTCGGGCTGGGACAGGATCGCGCTGATCCGGGCGGACCAGGGCCGGGTCTCGTCGCGGACGTTCCACACCAGACCGAGCACGCCGCCGGGGCGGAGGACCCGGGCCACCTCCAGCGACCCCCGCACCGGGTCGACCCAGTGCCACGCCTGCGCGAAGGTCACGGCGTCGGCGCTCCCGTCGGCGAGGGGGATCGACTCGCCGGTCCCCGCGAGCGCCCGCACGTCGGGCAGCACCGCGGTGAGCCGGTCGCGCATCGCCGGGTCCGGTTCGACGGCGACGATCTCGGCGGCGCGTCCGACGAGGCTCCGCGTGAACTTGCCGGTCCCCGCGCCGACGTCGGCGACGAGTCGGGCGTCCGCCGGTAGGAGCCAGCCGACCGCCGCCTCGGGGTACCCCGGCCGTCCGCGCTCGTACGCATCGGCAGCGGCTCCGAACGAGTTGGCGTACTCCTCGAGGGTCATGCGTCCAGCATGCCCCGCCCGGCCGGGTGGCGGACCGGAGGCGCGGGTCGGGCCGGTCGCGTGCCTCCCGGCCGGCCGTGTGACGGACTGGAGGCGCGGGTCGGGGCCGCCACGCGCCTCCCGTCCGCAGTGGGGTCGCCGGGCGACGCGTCGCTCACGCCGTCGGGACGGGCACCGTCCTGCCGGTCCGCACCGACTCCTGCGCCGCGAGGACGATCGACAGCGTCCGCAACCCGACCTGCACGTCGGGCTGGGGCTGCGTGCCGGCGCGCACCGCGTCGAGGAACGTCCGCAGCATCGGCACGTCGTGGTCCGCCCCGTACCGCAGTTCGATCGGCCGGCCGCCGACCGCGTCGAGCCCCCTGGCCGCCGCGCCGAAGAAGTCGACCGACACCGTGCCGCCCGTCCCCGCGACGTCGAGCGTCAGGCCGCCCCACGCCGGCGCGGTGTCCGGGCGGCTCCACGAGCAGTCGATCGCGACGACCATCCCGGTGTCGTAGGTCACCGTCACGAGCCCGGCCGTCTCGGCCCGTGCGCGCTCGGCGTGCAGCACGCGGTTCGCGACGGCGGTGACGGACACCGGTCGCGCGCCGGTCAGCCCGTCGACGAGGTCGGCGACGTGCACGACGTGGTCGACGATCGCGCCGCCGCCGCTCAGCGCTGGGTCCGTGAACCAGTCGCGCGTGAGCGGCAGCATGCCGTCGTTCGCACCGCGGACCGAGAACACCGTGCCGAGCGCACCCGACGCGTGCGTGGCCCGCAACCGGTCGAACGCCGACGCGAACCGCACCGGGTAGGCCATCATCAGCGTGACCCCGGCGCGCTGCACGGCGTCGCGGATCGCGAGGCCGTCCTCCCACGAGGTGGCGAGCGGCTTCTCGCAGAGCACGTGTGCGCCGGCGGCGGCGGCTCGTTCGACGAACTCGCGGTGCCGCACGTTCTCGCTGGTGACCACGACGGCGTCCGGTCCCCAGGCGAGGAGGTCGTCGACCGTGTCGGCGTGGTCGACGCCGAGCGCTCCGGTGAGGTCGGCGCCCCGGAGTTCGCCGAGGGTCGTGCCGGTCGAGACGCCGCCGGGGTCCGTCCCGCGCACCTCGACGTCGGGCATCGCGGCGAGCGCCGAGAGGTACCCGATCGCGTGCGTGTGGGCGAAGGACAGGACGCCGACGCGGAGGGTCACAGCGTCACCTCCACGGGTTGTCCGGACTCGATCGACGCCAGGGCGGCATTGGAGAGGCGCACCGCGACGGCGCCGTCCGCCGCACTGACGCGGGGGAGCGGCCCGCCGTCGAACGCGGCGACGAAGTCCGCGAGCTCGAGGGCGTACGGGTCCTCGGCGGGGTCGACGGCCGGCAGGAACCCGTCGACGGCGGTCGGGGTCGCGAGGTCGGCGCGGGTGTCCTCCTCGGCGAGGGACGAGTGCGACAGGCTGCCGCGCGTGCCGGTCACCGAGTACTCCGTGCTGAAGGCCAGGTGCGGTGGTCCCCAGAGTCCGGCGACGTGGCTGATCGCGCCGGACGCGTGCGTGAGGAGGACGTGCGCGGCCTCGACCGGGTGCTCGTCGTCGCCCGTGCGGACGGTGACGGCGGACACCCGGGTGACCGGACCGGCGACCCAGCGGGCGATGTCGAGGTCGTGGATCATCTGGTCCATCACGATGCCGCCGGACTGTACGCGGTCGCCGAACCACGCGACTCGGGTCGGGAACGCCCCGGAGCGGGAGAAGCGCAGGACGGCGAGGTCGCCCAGGAGGCCCGTGGTGACGGCCTCGTGCAGGCGCCGGTACGCGGGGAACCAGCGGACGACGTGCGCCGGGTAGAGCTGCAGGCCCGCGTCCGCCGCCCGGGCGACGAGGTCGTCGGCGTCGGCGTCGGTGCGGGCGAGGGGCTTCTCGGAGACGACGTGCCTGCCCGCCGCGAGTGCCGCGCGGACGACGGTGGCGTGGGCCGGTGTCGGGACGACCACGTCGACGACGTCGACCGCGGCGAGCAGCTCGTCGAGCGAGTCGGCGACGGTGATCGTGCTGCCGACCCGTGCGGCCTCGTCCGCGAAGGCGGCGGCGAGCGCGGGCGCACCGTCCTCCGAGTGCACGACGAGGTCGCCCAGGCGGAGGAGCCCGGGGACGTGCGCGACCGCGATGCCGCCGGCGCCCACGAGTCCGATCCGCCGGCGTGGTCGGGGTGCTGACTGCAGCGTCATGGAGCCAGCGTAGAGGTCGTGTTCTCCCCGGGTCGTGACCGTTCCGGTTCGCGGAACCCGGGGATCGCGAACCGGAACGGTCAACGGTCGTGCGGAGTGCCCGCGCCCGGCGCGCTCCGTGCCCTACGCTCGGGCTGTGGGGAAGCGCGGCATCTACGTCGAGACGGTCATCGACGCCGACGTCGACCGGGTGTGGGCGGCGACGCAGGACCCCGAGCAGCACGTCCGGTGGGACGTCCGCTTCTCCGAGATCGTCCCCGAGCCGGCGGACGCCGACGGTGCCGCCCGCTTCACGTACGTCCGGCGCTCCCCGGTGCACGACGTGCACGGCACCGGCGTGAGCATCGGCGAGCGACGTCGTGCGGACGGCACCCGCACGTCGGCACTGCGGTTCGCGACCGACGACCGGTTGTCGCCGATCCGGGCCGGCCGCGGCTACTGGCGGTACGTCCCGACCGACGACGGGCGCACCCGGTTCGTCACCGGCTACGACTACGACTCCGGCTGGGGCCCGCTCGACCTGGTGGTCCGGCCGCTCCTCGGCTGGGCGACCGCGTGGAGCTTCGACCGGCTCCGGATCTGGCTGGAAGGCGGGGCCGAGCCGGAGGCCTGGCCGCTCACCTCGGTGCTGCAGCCGTGGCAGCGGGACCGGCCCCGCGCCTCCAGGACCCGCCGCGCACCCGTCGGGGGCACCCGGCGAGGCGACCAGCTGCACGACGCGCCCGCCACCCTGGCAGCGTTGCCCGACCCGGGAGGCGACCGATGAGCTCGGTGTTCGAGGAGGCGCTCGGCGCCGACTTCCAGCGGCTGCACCCGCAGATGCGCCGCAGGTCCGGCGTCGGTCTCGACGCCGCCGAGGCGTGCACCGGCCGCGGGGTCATGACGTCGATCCGCCGTGGACCGTGGTGGACCGTGCCGTTCCTGCAGATCGGGCGTCTGCGGAACATCCTCGTCCCGGACGTCGGGACGGACGTGTCGTTCACGATCGAGAACTACCCCTACCGTGACCGGTACGGCCGCGAGACGGTGACGTTCGTCCGGACCTACACGACGAAGCCCGGACGGACCGCTCGGTTCGACGCCACGATGGTGCTCGTCGACGGCCGGGTGCTCGACTACCTCGGTTCCCACCAGCACCTCGCGGTGGACCTCGACCTGACCGTCGACGACCGCGGTGGCCTCGTCCTGACCTCGGACGCGCAGCGGTTCTACGAGGGGCCGATCGCGTTCCGTTTCCCGATGCTGTTCAGCGGTCGCGCGACCCTGCACGAGTGGTGGTCGGACGACGACCAGGCGTTCCACGTCGACCTCGAGGTGCACAACCGCGTCTTCGGGTTCCTGTTCGGCTACCGCGGGTCGTTCACCTGCGAGTGGACGTCGGCGACCGACGCCCCCGAGCGGTTGAAGCCGCGGCGGACCGAACTCCGGACCTGACCGCGGCGGCGGGCACCAGGGTGTTCAGCGGCGGAGCCACCCCGCCTCGGCGAGCACCGTCTGGAGCTCGTCGACGAACCGGGACCCGTGGAAGCCGTCCGTGACCGCGTGGTTCACCTGGAGCGCGAGCGGCATCAGGGTGCGTCCCTCGACGAACCGGTACCGGCCGATGGTGAAGATCGGCAGCAGGTGGTCCCAGCCGTCCCGCACGTGCAGGGCGAACCCGGTGAAGGACGCCCCGGGCAGGGTCGAGATGTCGAACACGTTCCGTGGGCGGTCCTCCTGCGGGAACATCCGGTGGTCGTCCCGATAGCGCTCCATCGTGGCGACCGCGGCCTCGTGGAAGCGTGCCGGATCGTCGTCGTACGGCACGGTCAGCACCGAGAACGTCTCGGTGTCGGGGTGGAACACGGTGAACATCGGGTGCACCACGTCCCAGACGGCGGGCGAGCCGTCGTCGAGCAGCTGCATCCGGAACTCGGCGTGCCGGTTCACCACCGAGGCGATCGCCCAGATCTGCGACGCGTACGTGCGGCGGTCCGTGGCGCGCACCGTCTCGGCGAAGTCCGTGACGTCGAGCTCGACGGTCATCTCCCACGTGCAGGGCACCCGGTCGCGGTAGTGCTCGAAGTGTTCGCGTCGGGGCCAGCGGTCGAGGTCGACGGGGCGGAGCTCGGTCATGGGACCAGCTTCGTCGCGAGCGCCTGGTCGAGTGCCGAACGGTCCCCGTCGATCGTCACGGCGACCGCGTCGAGTGGACGCCGGCCCCAGAGGACGAGCAGCAGGTCCTCCGCCCGCCCCGTCACCCGGACCGCCGGCCCGGCACCCGCCGTCCCGACGAGCTCCGCCTCGCCGTCGGCGTCCGGGAACCGGAACACGACGGTCTCCGACAACGGGTCGACGCGGCCGAGGCGCACCTGGCGCGGGTACAGGTCGGCGACCACCTCGCGCACGCCGTCGGCCGCGGTGTCGGCCTGGAGGCGCGGCTCGCCCCCGACCGCCTGCTGCGCGTCCCACAGGTGGATCGTCGTCTCGTGCAGCTGCCGTCGTGCCCACGTGCCGGCCGTGTCGGGTGGGTAGATCGCGTTGCACGCGGCGTCCGCGGCGCGCCCGCGGAGCGCGGCCACGAGGCGGTCCGCGCCGGCGCGGAACCGGTCGGCGAGGCCGGCGGGCTCCGGCGCTTCCGGGTCGTCCGGCTCGGTTCCGGTGAGCTGGCCGAGGGCCCAGCGGTGGACGTCCGTCAGGTGCCCGGCGAGGTCCGTCAGCGTCCACCCCGGGCAGGACGGCACCACGGCGCGGTGGTCGCCCGTCCGGAGCACGGCCTCGAACCCGTCGACCGCCTCCGCGAGCAGGTCGATGTGGGCCCGGTAGGTGGATCCACCGGCGTCGGTGACGTCGATGCCGCTTGAGCGCAGGGCAGTACGGAGTCCGTCCACACGGGTGAAGTGGTGGACCCGCATACCGAGTGCGACGGCCCCGGCCAGCTTCCGCTCCGAGTCGTCCGTGAAGAACACCTCGGGTCCGTCGAGGTCGAGCGCGTCGAGCACGTGCCGGAAGGCCCGGACGTCGGGCTTCGCGAACCCGATCTCGTGCGAGCTGAACACGGCGTCGACCCGGTCGTGCAGGCCGAACGAGGCCACCTCGGCCGGGATGCCGTCCGTGCCGTTCGTGAGCACCGCCGTCGTGTACCCGGCGGCACGGAGCTCGTCCGCGAGCGCCAGCACGTCGGCGTCCGGGGTGAACGGCTGTCGGCCCCAGGCCTCGGCGGCGGCCGGGTTGCCGATACGCTCGCCGACGGCCCGGACCCACTCTGCCCGGGTGATCCGGCCGGTCGTCACCTCGTCGATCAGGGGTGCGGCGAACGCCACCGCCTCGATCGTTCCCGGGGACAGGTCGTGCGCGCGTTCGATGGCCGCGACGTGTTCCGGGTGGAAGTGCCGGATGACGCCGTCCAGGTCGAACAGGACCGCGCGGATGCCCGTCACGAGCCGTCAGTCGTTCGGACGGATGAGGCAGAACGGGTGCCCGGCCGGGTCGAGGTACACGCGGAACGTGTCCGTCCCCGAGCCCGTCGCCGTCGCCCCGATGGCCAGGACCGCGGTCTCGCCGGCGTCCAGGTCGTCGACCTTCACGTCGAGGTGGCTCTGCTGCGGGACGTCCTGGCCGGGCCACTCGGGGGCGCGGTACTCCGCCACCTGCTGGAAGGCCAGGATCGGCCGGTGGTCCGTGAAGGGCAGGGCCACCTCGGCCCATTCCTCGTCGAAGCCGACGATCTCGCCGCCGAGCAGTTCGGCGTAGAAGCGGGCGAGCGCGCGAGGGTCCGCGCAGTCGAGGACGATGACGTCGAGTGTGCCGATCACAGGAGTGCTCCCGCCGTGACGATCGCGAAGGTGAAGAGGACCCAGTCGTTGATGATGTGCGCGCCGGTGCTGACGGCGATGTTCTTCGTGCGGATGTACGCCAGCGTCAGGACGAGCCGTGCGACACCGATGACGAGGAACGCCTGGACGGGGTTCCAGCCGTACGTGGGCAGGTGCGCGGCGCCGAACCAGACCGCCGTCACGAGCCACGCCACGAGGATCGCGCCCTTCCGTGACATCCCGCCGCGCGCGCAGAACGACAGCACGGCGAGGAACGGCAGGATCGAGAAGAGCTCCTCGCCGAACAGCTGGATCGCCGTGCCGACGTAGAAGCTCGTCACCTCGGCCGCGCCGTGGATGCCGTCCGTCGCACCGTTCGAGTTCGCGCCGAACACGTACTTGACGACGATGCCCACCGCGAAGGTCACGATGAGGTTCGCCACCGCGAACCCCACCATCGTGAGGACGTCCCGCCCCGTGGTCCGCTGGAAGATCCGCGACCAGTGCCGCCGGGTGAAGGCGATGAACACCGCGAGGGGGATCGCGGCGAAGAGGAACCGGGGGACCAGCGACTGGACGTTGTCCGTCGCGGGGGTGAAGCTCAGGACGAGGAACCCGACGGCACACGCGGCGATCACCGCCACCCACTGCAGGATCGACAACGGCAGCGGATCACCGTCGTAGTACGGGAAGTCCCGCCCGTCCCTGCGCTCGATCGCCCTGCCGTACCGCGCCTGCACCCGTTCCGGCCCCGCCGTCGTCCCCACCATGCCCCGAGGCTAGCGGGATCAGCGGGCGGCGGCCAGGGCCTTCGTGATGCGCTGCAGCGAGACCGTCTCGGCGGTGCCGAGCTCCTGCGCGAACAGACTGAGCCGGAACTCCTCGAGCATCCAGCGGGCGTGCACGAGTTCGGGGTGGGCTCCGACGGCCGGCGGGAAGGTGCCGCCCGCGTCGACGTACCGGTCGGTCGCGACGGTGACCTCGCGCATCCACGTGGCGTCTCGGCCGGGGTTCTGCAGGAGCTTCTGCACGCGTGCGTCGACACCCTGCAGGTACACCCGGATGCGCCGGAGACGATCGAGTCCGGCGACCGAGACGAACCCCGGGAAGACGAGCCGCTCCATCTGCTGCCGCATGTCCGTGAGCGCCGGCAGGAGCGACATCGAGTTCGCCTGCTTGAGCGACCGTTCCGCGGCCCGGTGCGCGGCGAGGACCGCGGCGACCTCGGACACGGCGGTGAACATCGTGTCGACGACGGTCGCGGACACGGTGTCGCGCACGGACTCGAAGTCGGTCTTCGTGAACACCAGCCCGTCGGGGTGCGCCCGGCGGATCCCGGCGTCCACGACCGCCGCGAGGACGTCGTCGAAGAGCGCCGCGGTGGAGGGGTACGGGCTGGCGGCGAGCGCGAGCTTCTCCTGCGCGGTCAGGTGGGACTGGATGTACGAGACCGGCGAGGGCACCGCGTGCATGACCAGCCGCCGGACACCCGCGGGCATCCGCACGGCCCGGTCGGACGGCGTCGCGAGCAGTTGGACGCCGACCGTCGCCTTCGGGCCGTCGCCCTCCTCCACGAGGGACGGGTAGGCGCGGATCACGCCACCCGCCTGCTTCGTGTCGAGCACCTGCGGCAGGTCGTCGGACGGCCAGGCGGTGAGCCCTGACCGCTCCACGGCACCACCGGAGGCGGCGGACGCGACGCGAGCCGCGCCTCCTGGACGCCCTGCGGCGCGCGTCGTCGCCGAGGCGACGCTCTGCTGCGTCCGGTCCTTGAGCTTCGTCTGCAGGGCCGAGAGGTCCTTGCCGGCCTCGACCCGACGGCCGCGTTCGTCGACGACCGCCCACGTGGGCAGGAGGTGGGCCGGTACCCGCGAGAGGTCGAAGTCCGACTCCGACACCGGCACGTAGGTCAGGCGCTGGATCGCCTTGGCGAGGGTGGCGCGGAACGACTCGGTCGGCTCGGTCGGGGCGTCGTCGGGGAGCTCGGCGACGATCTTCTCGGCCCAGTCGGCAGCGGGGACGACGTTCTTCCGGATCTGCTTCGGCAGGGACTTGATGAGCGCCGTGACGAGCTCCTTGCGGAGGCCGCGGACCTGCCAGTCGAAGCCCTCTTCGCGCATGCGGGGGAGCAGCGCGAGCGGCACCTGCACGCTCACGCCGTCGTCCTGCGCGCCGGGTTCGAACCGGTACTTGATCGCGAGGCGCTGGTCGCCGCTCCGCCACTGGGTCGGGTACTCCTGCTGGTCCTGTGCGGCCTCGGCCGCGTCTTCGTCCAGCAGGTCCGACCGGCGCATCGTGAGCAGGTCCGGCTGCTCGCGCCTCGTCTGCCGCCACCAGCCCTCGAAGTCGCGCGTGGTCGCGATGTCGGCCGGGATGCGGGCGTCGTAGAACTCGAAGACCCGCTCGTCGTCGAAGAGGATGTCGCGGCGACGCGTGCGCTCCTCGAGCTGTTCGAGCTCGCGCCGCAGCCTGCGGTTGTCGCGGTCGAACGCCTGCTGCGCGTCCCACTCGCCCTCGACGAGCGCGTGCCGGATGAAGAGCTCACGCGAGTGCTCCGGGTCGACGCGCTTGTACTGCACGCGGCGGCGCTGGACGATCGGGACGCCGAACAGGGTGACCCGTTCGTAGGCGACCGCCGCACCCTGCTTCTTCTCCCAGTGGGGTTCGCCGTACGTGCGCTTCAGGAGGTCCCCGGCGAGCGGCTCGACCCACGCCGGGTCGATCCGACCGACCGTCCGGGCGAAGAGCCGACTCGTCTCGACGAGTTCGGCGGCCATCACCGCGTCCGGTTGCTTCTTGGCGAGGACACTGCCGGGGAACACCACGAACCGGGTGTTCCGCGAGCCGAGGTAGTCGCGCTTCTCACGGTCGCGCAGACCGATCTGGCTGAGGAGTCCGGCCAGCAGGGAACGGTGCACCGCGTCGCCGTCGTCGGAGCGCGCCTGCCCGATGCGGACGTCGACCTGCTTCGCCGCGCGGGAGAGCTGCCGGTACAGGTCCTGCCACTCGCGGATGCGGAGGTAGTTCAGGAACTCGGCCTTGCACAGGCGGCGGAACGCACTGGACGAGAGCTCGTCCTGCTTGTCCTCGATGTGGTTCCAGAGGTTGAGCAGGGTGAGGAAGTCGCTCGTCGGATCGGCGAACCGGGCGTGCAGCTGATCGGCGTGCGCGCGCTTCTCGAGGGGGCGCTCGCGCGGGTCCTGGATGCTCAGGGCGCTGACGACGGCGATGACCTCGCGCCCGACGCCCTGCCGACCGGCCTCGAGCACCATGCGTCCGAGCCTGGGGTCGATGGGCAACCGGGTCAGCTGCTTGCCGGTCTTCGTGATCGTGCCCGCGGTATCGACGGCTCGGAGCTCGCGGAGCAGGTCGAGGCCGTCCTTCACACCCCGGGAGTCCGGCGGCTGCAGGAACGGGAACGCCTCGATGTCGCCGAACCCCAGCGAGATCATCTGCAGGATCACCGCCGCGAGGTTCGTCCGCAGGATCTCGGGGTCGGTGAACTCCGGACGGCGTTCGAAGTCGTCCTCGGAGTAGAGCCGGATCGCGATGCCGGCGCTCGTGCGGCCCGCGCGACCGGAGCGCTGGTTCGCGCTCGCCTGCGAGATCGCCTCGATCGGCAGCCGCTGCACCTTGGCCCGCGGCGAGTACCGGGAGATGCGGGCGGTGCCGACGTCGATCACGTACTTGATGCCGGGGACCGTCAGACTCGTCTCCGCCACGTTGGTCGCGAGGACCACTCGGCGTCGGATGCCCGGTGTGGTGCGCCGCTCGAAGACCCGGTGCTGGTCGGCGGCGGACAGGCGACCGTAGAGCGGGAGGACCTCGGTACCGGGGTAGCGCTTGCCCTCGATGGCGTCCTGGGCATCGCGGATCTCGTTCTCGCCGGAGAGGAACACGAGGACGTCGCCCGGGTCCTCCTGCGCGAGTTCGTCGAGCGCGTCGGTGATGCCCTGCATCGTGTCGCGGTCGTCGGCCGTGCGGCCGCCGTGGTCGTCCGTCCGCGGATCGTCCTCGTCGCCTTCGTCGTCGCGGTCGGCGTCGTCCGCGTCCTCCGCGACGAGCGGGCGGTACCGGATCTCGACCGGGTAGGTGCGGCCGGACACCTCGATGATCGGTGCGCCGCCGAAGTGCTGCGAGAACGACTCGGGGTCGATCGTCGCACTCGTGATGATGAGCTTGAGGTCCGGCCGACGGGGGAGCAGCCGCTTGAGGTAGCCGAGCAGGAAGTCGATGGTGAGGGACCGCTCGTGCGCCTCGTCGATGATGATCGTGTCGTACCGCTTGAGGTCGCGGTCGAAGTGGATCTCGTTGAGCAGGATGCCGTCGGTCATCAGCTTGACCCGGGTGTCGGAGGACACCTTGTCGGTGAAGCGGACCTGGTACCCGACGAGGCCCCCGAGCTCGCCCCCGAGCTCCTCGGACACGCGCTCGGCGATGGTCCGGGCCGCGATCCGCCGGGGCTGGGTGTGCCCGATGTGCTCACGTCCGAGCTCGAGGCAGATCTTCGGCAGCTGGGTGGTCTTGCCCGACCCCGTGGCGCCGGCGACGATCACGACCTGGTTGTCGCGGATGGCGGCAGCGATGTCGTCCCGCCGCTGCGACACCGGCAGTTCGGGCGGGTACGTGATGACGGGGGTGGCAGACATGAGCCCTCCAGGATACCGCGCCGGGGGTCGGTGGGTCGCTAGCCTGTCGTGCGGATTCGATCGCCGAGGAGAGGAACCGGCCGGTGCACGTGTGGATCCGCCCGAGCGCGCGTGGTGCGGTGCGAGGAGCGGCAACCGCTCGGGAGCGGCCCTGGGATGCACTGGCCGCGGTCCGGACGCTCGACGCGGAACTGAGCACCGGCCGACGGTTCTGGGGTGGGACGGTCTCGGTCGCACTCGCGGTGCTCGGAGGCGCGGTGCTGTTCGGGGTCGGCGGCGCTCGGAGCGGTCCGGATGTCGTCGCAGTGGCGATCACTGCCTCGCTGCTGCTGGGAGCGGCGCTCTGTGTGGGGATCGGAGTCCTCCGTGCACGGCACGCCATCGTCGAGGCGTTCGTGACGTGGTCGTCGATGTCGGCGCCGCTCGACCCTTCGTCGGTCTTCACCGGGCAGCTCAGCGGGAAGAGCATCGCTCGTACGGCGCTCGCCGCCGTGCTCTTCATCGCCGCTGCGTTCAGCTGGTCGTCGGTCGCGGCCGGCCCGTGGGCGTCCGATGACTGGTCGTTCCGCCTGTCCGCCGTTGTGTGGGGTGTCGCCAGCACGGTCGCGATGCTCGCTGTCGTCGCGACCGAGGTCCGTGGGAACCTCGCTCGGACCGGGCGCATCGCCCGTGGCCGGCTCTGAGCGCCCCTGACTCCGCCGATTCCGGGTGTCGCCGCCGGTCGGGCCGCGAGCTGGTCACGCGCTGAGCTGTGCCGTCAGCTCGTCGACCGACCGCGCGGGCAGGGCGCACACGCGGTCGTGGCAGACGTACCCGGCGGGGTCGAGTCCGTCACGGGACTCGAAGAGCGTGAAGCCCGCGGCCGACCAGTCGGTCGCCTGCGCCGGGGTCACCGTGGCGACGACGGTCCCCGGACGCCGAGCGCCGCGGGCCGCCGCACGGATCGGGTCGTCCGGGTCCGACGCGACCACGACGACCTCGCGCGAGGGACGCTGCAGCGCGAGCGCGACCCCGAGTGCATCGGCGTGGCCGAGCGGCCGCTCCGTCCCGGTGACGGCCCGGTCGGCCACGAGCGACACCGCCGCCCCCCGGTACGACTCGTCGCCGGTCAGCGCGGCGAGCGTCGCGGCGGCCGCGGCGAGTGCGACCGTGCCGGAGCGCATGGCGGTCTGCGGCTGCTCGCCCGTGGCGGTGCCGGCTGCCGCGAGCACCGGGTCGGCGTCGAACCGCCCGGCCAGGCCGTCGTCGACCAGCGTGCGCGCGACGTCGGCGTAGGGGAGCTCCCCGGTGACGAGGGCGAGTTCGAGGAGTCCTTCGGCGAGGAGTCCCACGTCCTCGATGGTGGGCGCCGCTGTCGACGCGCCGCGCGGAGTGCTCGACCGGACCGACACGTGTCCGTCCGTGAGGTGTCCGGCGACGATCGCGTCGGCCGCACCCCGTGCGAGCTCGATCATCTCGGCGTCCCCGTGGCGGGCCCCGGCGATGGCGAGCCCCCGGATCGCCAGGCCGTTCCACCCGGTGAGCACCTGGTCGTCGAGCGGCGGAGGATCGAGCCGCCCACGCTCGTCGAGCGGGAGTCGGTACCACTCGCCCTCGACCCGCCGGCCGTCGATGGTGGACTCGCTGTCCTGCGCCGCGACGAACGCGCCGTCCGCACGCCGGAGCGTGTCCCGCAGGAAGTCGGCGATGCCCCGGGCCTGCTCCGCCCCGGCCACCGCGAGCAGTCCCGCGTTGTCGTAGAGCATGCGCTCGTAGTGCGGCACCGACCAGTCGCGCTTGGTCGCGTACCGGAAGACCCCGCCGTCGGCGTCGGTCAGCTCACTCGCGCTGATCGCGTGCAGGGAACGTTCGAGCAGTGCGGACGCCCGAGCGTCGCCGTCGGCGGCGACGTCCGACAGGAACTCGAGCAGCGGCGCGCTCGGGAACTTGGGGGCACCGCCGAAACCGCCGTGGGCGGTGTCCTCGGCTCGTGCCAGTTGGTCGACGACGGCTCGGACGTCGTCGACGCTCGGGAGGCGCGGCTCGTCCCCGCCACCGTCCGCGCCACCGCGGGCGGTCCGGTCCGCCTCGGCCCCCTGCCGGATCGCCGCGGCGATCGCGCTCGCGTTCGCGTCCACCTCGTGCCGGCGCTCGGTCCACGCGTCGAGCACCGCCGCCAGAATCTGCCGGAACGCCGGCACCTGCCCGACGGGCGACGGCGGGAAGTACGTCCCCGCGAAGAACACGTGCCCGTCCGGTGTGAGGAACGTCGTCAGGGGCCAGCCGAGCTGCTGCGTGAAGGCACTCGCCGAGGCCATCAGGCTGGCGTCCACGTCCGGCCGTTCTTCGCGGTCGACCTTCACCGCGACGAAGTCCTGGCGGAGCAGCTCGCCGACACCCGGGTCGGAGAAGCTCTCGCGTGCCATGACGTGGCACCAGTGGCACGTGGCGTAGCCGACCGACACGAGCACGGGAACGTCGCGTTCGCGGGCCTCGGCGAAGGCTTCCGGGCCCCACTCACGCCAGTCCACCGGGTTGTCGGCGTGCTGGCGGAGGTACGGGCTGACGGCGGAGCCGAGGCGGTTGTCGGTCATGCGTCCAGCCTGCCTCGACCGTCCTGGGTGCGCTGCCCTCAACCGCGATCTGTGGACGGATCCGCGGTGTCCACAGGCAGCCGCAGACCGACCCAGCCCACGAGCGACGCGAGCTGCGCGGCCACGTCGGCCGGCGACCGGGAGTCGGTGTCCACACGGGTGACGTCGCCTCGGACAGCCGAGTCGAGCCTCCTGGCCGTCCGCGTGCTGTGCGCCAGCTGCGCCTCGGGGAGGTGCCCACCGGAACGACGGCGCAGCCGGTCGGCGGTCGTCGTGTCGCCGGCGCGGAGCAGCACGGCGGTCACGACGGGATCGTCGCCCATCGCCTCGGCCAACGCGTCC
>Ga0308160_10001540_pt1 | contig 31846 bp, 57 predicted proteins | sample PhyFR1_FD_201036 | JGI IMG/M metagenome (GOLD analysis project Ga0308160, IMG submission 201036) | Phyllosphere microbial communities from UC Gill Tract Community Farm, Albany, California, United States - DLSLF.R1 | ecosystem: Host-associated > Plants > Phyllosphere > Unclassified | place: USA... | reverse complement strand
AACTGAAAGCCCGCGCGAGCAAACTGACATCTCGCGCGAGCACTGAAACGCTTGCACGAGCAAACGAGGGCTTCACGCGAGCAACTTTTCACGCAAGCAGAATCTTGCTCGCGCGAGCAAAAAAATGCTCGCGCGAGCAAAATTGTGCCTCGCTCCAGTGCACTTTTCCTATACAGCCGATCGAGCCAGCGCAGCGAATGCGTCAATTAGCAGGCCGAGCTCAACCCACGTCTCGCAGTTGCACGACAGAACGGCTTGCTACCCCATCATCTCGTCTTTCGGCTGCGGCTCGGCGGCTAGCGCGACCAACCTCGAGAGGCATTGCTTGGGTCGATCAACCCAGAGCCCGTTCGAGGGCCGGGGCCGGCTCTGCCGCTGGAAAGGGCAATCGAAACGGGCGTGCATGACGCCTGGACCACTTGGTGGGTGTATAAAGGTCGAGGAGGTTGACGTGAGAGGCGTGCTTGTGCTTGAAGGAGACAGACCCGAGGAAGCTGATCGCGAGAAGGTCGAAGTTGGCTCAAGGGGAAAGTTGGCACTGGGATGGAAGACCGGCCTGCAAGAGCAAGAGAGTACAGTCAGGATCGGGGCTCAACTCGTCGCCTAAGCTCGCCCCTGCCCATCCCGCAGTCGTACCTTCCAAGCTGACCAGCACAACATGCTTGGTGCCAGATGACGGGTCCTCTGCTGCAGAGGTGGCACTGACTAGCGGGCCAACGCCGACTCTTGTCGACGATAGTGGGCGCTCATGTCGAGCCTGCAAAAGCGCGCTGGTGGTGATCAGGGCTCACCAAGACAATCGTGCCTACGAGACCCTGGAGGTTGCTCTCAATCAAGGCAGGGACTGAGGGTGAGACGAGAGGGAGACTGACTACGGGGCCGACTGCTCGGGTCAAAAGAGCATGCGCATCAAGTGTGGCGGCGAGGCGCGCGGCGCGTGACGTTGCCATAGTGATATTCCCTCACGCATGCCAGAGCTCGGGCCGGCGGCCACAACTTCGACACCCACTTCGAGGAGTACGATGAGACCCGCATCTGCTAGAAGCCTGGCCTTCCAACTCTCAAACGATGTCGGCATCTCGCGCGGTCATCAGGAAGGCGGCCTGGTCGGTTGCGCGTCGTCATGCGTTCAGGTCGACCGGCGCCAGGACCGCTGCCACCGACCTGCCATGAACGCTGTCCTCCCATCTTGAATGGCAAGCCGTACCTTGCTCTCCGCCTGCAGTTGGTGCGGTGGGATGCTCCAAGTTGCACGCATCCCCTGTACCTTTCCAGGTGAGGAGTAATTCGAGGCCGATGCGGGCGATGAGCTGACCTCCCTGGCTCGCTTGCCTCAACCCTAGCAGTTCCCTCGAGGCCCAAGCTGCACTGAGCACCTGACACCGACGTTCCGTTTGCTCGCTCGCAATACACTGCTCGACCTCGGCTCGACGGGGCTCCCCTCGCATCGTCAGTGGACGCTCGGCCGATGCGACCTTCGACGGCTCGACGAAACCTAGTCCTGCAACCGGGCCAGCCTGTCTCCCTGATCACGCTCCTCTGAACAGCTCCCCCACTTGAGCACAGCCGCGCCCGAACTCTTGCTCGTTCACGTCTAGCTGGCGAGCTTCCTGCCTCGGCGAGCAACGACCCAGCCCGCTGGCAGCTCGTCATCTCGCACCGCTCGACGACACGAGAGCGGCTGCGGAGGCCTCCTCACGCTGCGCCAACAGCCCGCGCCTCAGATCACCTAAGCGCCTCGGTCCTGTCGATCTCCCTCGGTACGTCCTCATTAGCACGCCCGTGATGACGCCGGAGATGGGAAGACGTCACTCGCAGCTCTAGATCGCAGCAGCTGTGGCTGCTCCATCCACCATCAACACCACGCGAGCGCACGATGCATGTATCCCTTCTACTTCTGCTCGCGAGCCGCGACGCGACCCTTGAGCGCATCCAGGAGCTTCTCCTCGTTGACGACACCCGTCCGAGCTGCCTTGAGCGAGTCTGTCGAGGGATGTTCGGTTCGTCAGCAGATCGACCGGCGCCTGGCCGACAGACAGCGAGCGCACCTGCAAGGAGGAAAGCGACGTCGAGGCCCTGCTCGGCATTCAGCCGAGGGTCGCAATGGCTCTGCCAAGATGTCAAGTGAACGGTCGTTAGCATCTCCAGCATCGGTCACATCAGGCAACGGGGCGCACCTGGTAGTTAGTCGAGAGGTCCTTGTCCTCGAGACCCATGCTGCCGCCGGTGCACTCGGTGACCGAGAAGCCATCGGCGTTGACCTCGCCAGTCAGCTCGAGATGGACACCGCCGAGGATCGAACCGCATTCGGCGTGCTAGAAGAAGGTAACGCTAGAGTCGTCAGCGTCATGTCAGGTGGAAAGAGAGTCGAAGGGGAACGCACGATTCGCATCGAGGCGGTGATCTCGTGGATGATGTCACCAAAGGCGCGCGTCTTGAGCGTCGAGTTCTCGGCCGTCTTGGTGTTGCCGTGCATGGGGTCGCAGACCCAGACGACGCGGTGGCCCGAGGCCTCGACCTCGTCGATGTGGTTGGCGAGAAAGTCCTCGACTTTGCCGGCGCCGTAGCGGCAGATGAGCGACACCTTGCCCGGCTCGCGGTTGGGGTCGAGAACTGTAGCGATGCACGGTTAGCAAAGACACGATGCCGCTTGATACGCAGGGAGCACAGTCGGACACACTCGCAAGGAGCCGGGTGAGCTCGCCCTTCGGCATTGTCGGCCCAACCTTGACGCCGACAGGGTTCTCGAGCCCGCGGAAGTACTCGACGTGGCCGCCCTCGACCTGACGCGTGCGGTCGCCGATCCAGAGGTAGTGGCTGCCGGTGTTGTAGTAGGCGCAAGGCGGCGGGGCCGGGGGCGTGCCGTTGAGCGAGCTGATCGACGACGCCAGGTTCTGACCCCGACGGCCGGCCCGGGACGGGCTTCGCTGGGGGTTGATGCTGTGGCCCTTGTTGAGCCGGGTAGAGCGCTCGTCCTCGGTCTCGGGCCGGGGCAGGTGCCGCGTCTGGGTCTCTTCAAACTCGAGCGAGAGGCCCTCGTGCGAGGTGAAGATCTCGACGCCCTGGGCCGTCGAGGGAAGGGGGGCGCCAATTGTCGTCATGAAGTCGAGCGAGTCGGTCAGGCGCGAAATTACGTCCTCGAACTGGGCCTGAAGGACCGGCGACCGGACATGCGAGAACGACCACGACCGGGGCGCCGTCAGTGACGCAAAGTCGGACGCGAGCAGCGCCCGAATGTAGTTGAGCGTCGTCGCCGAGTGAAAGTAGGCCGACAGCAACCGCTCGGGGTCGGGCGTCCGCTCTGAGGGATGGTAGCCGTTGATGTTGTCGCCGCTATAGATGCCGTGGAAGGGGAGGGGGGAGGGTGAGGATGGTGAACGTTCATTGGGGAGATCAAACCCTGAACGCACCGGAAGCTGAGGACCTTGCCGTGGCCCTCGACCGTCTCGTAGGCGCTCGACCGGGGCTTGGCATACTGGCCGGCTATCCGCATGATCCGGACGACAGGAAGTCGGCCGCCCCAGATAACAATCAAGCTCATCAGCAGGATGAGCGACAGCTTGTGCTCGATCGGGTCCTGTGCGGGAGGCAAGGTGAGGGGGAGACTTAGCTGGGGCCAGAGGCGGCGCGGTTCAGCGCAAGCTGGAGACCGCTCGACATACCGTCTGGCACGCGTCAAAGAGCTCGGCACAGTCGCCGCCCTGGAGGAGGAAGGCTTCGCCGAGGGCGACTTGCGAGAGATGCGACCGCAGCCGCGAGATCTCGGTCGGCGTGACGAGCGGAGGCAGTCGGCGGAGCTTCGAGAGGACGCTGCAGAGTGGGGAGACGATCGCACGCGGATCAGCCGAGGTCGCAGGAATCGGAGAGCGTCGATCAGGAGCTCGACCAACCTCTCGAGTGCAGCCTCGTCAGGGTAGGTGACGTCCTTGAGGAGCAAGCATTTCAGCAAGGGGTCGACCTCGAAGGACGGAGCTGGAAGCCAGCAGATGGTCGGCTGTCGGAGACGTAGCGCACCTGAGCGACCTCCTTTGACCTCCAGGACGAGGGCGACCAGTCGGCAGGCGAGTCGGACATGGCGTAGCGAAAGGGCGAGGAGGCGCGAGGGGACGAGAGTAAGGGAAGCTGGGGCGGAGGGGGGATAGCCGTCGGAGGGGAGACCGGTCGGCGGGCTGACCGAGTCAAGCCAGCCAGCCGGCGGCATCGGAAATCGGTCGGAGCCAAAGTCGCGCAACAGACGCCGAGACGAGCGGCCATTCATAATGGACTCTCCTTTCTCCTCTCTAGTCGCCCTTCCACTCCTTGAGGCCGAGACCCTGGCCGACGTCGGCCATGCCGACACCGACGCCCTCCATCTCGTCGCCCTCGCCCTCGTCGAGGACGAGCTCGGCCGCCCAGACGAGCAGGAAGAGCGAGGTCGTGATCCATCGCCAGTACGACTGCGTCGGCGACGACGACGGCAGCAGCAGGAGGTGCGTGTAAACGGCCGTCAGGATCGCCCGCCGATACGTCAGGATGATGGTCGTGATGCGCGCAGACTATTTGAATGGGAGGGCGGAGGGGTCAGCTCGGGGCTTGCAGGGGGAAGGTGCTTGACCTCGAGCAGCGCCGCACGGGAGGCTCCTCCGACAGCTTCTGGCCGTTCCAGAAGACGCCGCGCGCCGCCTCCGACTCGCCGGGCACGACTGGCGACGTCGACGGCCGCGCGGGCTCTTCCCAGCCCGTCGTACGCTTGCGGATAAAGATGATGATGCGCGAGGCCGCATGGAGGACCGTGATCCGGTAGATGAGGGCGATGAGGAGTGGCAGAGGGAGTGAGGCGACGCTGTTGACAGCATGCGTGGTGAGCGAAGGACATGTCAAGCCCGGGTCACGTCCAGGCGCGAACTCACAGGCCGGTGACGACCCCTGGCACGCTCCGAAGGCCGTAGCTGAGCAAGTCGCCGAGCTCGCCGTCGCCGCGGTCACCACGGTCCCACTCGTCCGGCGCCCAGCCGTTGCCGGCGAGCCAACCCTTACCCCAGCCGTCGCCGACGTCCCCAGACCGCTCGGGCCCCCAGCCGCCCTCGGCGCCGACGAGCCAGACCGACCAGGCGATGTAGGCCAGGACGAGTGAGGTCTCGATGACGGTTGTCCGTCGCAGGCGGAAGCCGATCAGCGTGAGGAAGAAGGTTGTCGCCAGCGTCAGACCGAGCAGGAACGGCGGATACGGCGACGAGAGCGGCGGCGGCGGAAACGTCTCGACGAGCGCAAAGACCGAGCACACGTAGACGCTGCTCGCGCCAACGAGCTGAGGGGGAAGGGGGAAAGCTCGCTCATGTCAGCGACTATCCCGTGCCACGAGCCTTTGCATCTACGGCCAAAGCCAGGACGCACGGTGACGACGCCGCGGATATCTTTACCTTCGCGCTCGCCCTGCTCGATCCAGCTGCGCGTCGTCCGGCCGAGGGCCTGGATGACGAGCAGGGACGAGATGCCCTCGAGCAGCGTAAAGAGCGGCGACGAGTAGCGCAGGAAGGAGGACCAAAGCGGCGGCAGGAACGAGTGCAGGAGATGCGTTGTCGACGGCGGTTGCGGCGGGTGGACGTGCAGGTACTGCGAGGGTGCGAAGTGTCGGTCGGGTCGTCAGCAACTGTCGTGATGCTCATCATCTCTAAGGGGGCCGGCCACGTACAAAGGTCAGGACGACGAGCAAGCCAGTGACGAATGAGCCGAGCACGCCGAGAACCGAGACGATGCCTGCTCCACGGGTGTTCTTGCAGGCGAGGTAGAGGGTCGAGTAGGTCGTTTGGTAGGCCGTCAGGAAGAGCGAGAGCAGGAGGAAGGATCGCTCGCCGAGCAGGTCGAGCACGAGCGGCAGGCCGACGACCGTCTGCGTAAATGTCGCCAGCCGGCCGACGGATCGGAGGAAAAGCGACATTCGTCGACTTGCAGCCTGTCGAGCCAGAGGCGGGGAGGGGCAAGCGGATGCGAGGTGACGGTCGAGGGGGGGGGGGACGGGAGTCGGTCGTCGCGCGCCCTCTCGGTCGGCTCGCCTCCGACTGCCATCCGACCCAGATTGCCAGCTGCTCGACGAACGTCCGACGCGATGGGCGAGAGCAAGCAGTCGCGGATCCCGGGAGGACCCAAGGCCATCCTGATCTTCTTGGTCTCCCTCTCGGCCTATGTCACTCAGAGCGAGCTCGCGCAGGTCGGTGCCCTCCCGGACGCGCTCAGCTCACTCAGCCCTTGTACTGACCTCGGCCTGGCTGCGTTGCTTCCGCCCTTTGTCTTGCAGTATGTCCAGGCGACCCGGCGTTCGTACTCGCTGTCTAGATCGACTGCAGAAGACTGTCGTCTCGGCTGACCAGTTTTCACCGGCCTCGGAGCAGACTACCGCAAGCCGCTGCTGCTGCTCTTCCTATCCCACGCCAGCTTTACATGGATGCTCCCAGCCCACCTCGCCTTCCTCCGCCTGCGCTCGGACGAGCCTCTCCGGCCAATCCTCCGCACTCTTGCCCAGGTCGTCCGGCGACAGATTGAGAATCTGCCCTTCGGTCGGCCCGACGCGCCGGACAAGGTCTGGCCGTGGCAGCGCGGGTCGCTGGCGATCCTCCTCCTGACGCTCGGCGTGACCGCGCCGGCCGGCCTGTTCTACCTCTGCGTCCCTCTGACAGAGTACGTTGCCTCTGTCATCATCTGCGGCCGTCGGCTCTTGCGAATCAACAGGTGGCACGACGGCTGACTCCTTTCCGCTTCGGCCGCGCAGCATGACCTCGATCACGACCCTGTTCAACACGTCAGCCCTCTTCGCCTATCTGTTTGCAGTCGCTCTCCTCGGCGAGCAGTGGGCGGCACGCAAGCTCATCGCTGTCGGCCTTGCGACTGTCGGCGTGACCGTCGTCGCCTATGGCGGCACAGAAGGCGGCAAGGTCGAGGAGGCGGGCAACTTTCGGCTGCTTGGGGATCTGCTGGCCATCATCGGCGCAGCCGCGTGCGTCCCTGCGAGGCAAAGACCAGTACATCCTCAAAGCTGAGGCTGACGACGTTTGCCCTCGTCAGGTACGGCATCTACGAGGTCGGCTACAAGAAGTGGATCGCGCTCGGCCACGTCAAGGCTGCGCCGGGTTCAGCTCCGCCGCCAGCCCTACCATTCGCGCTGCATCCGAACTTCATTACGTCGCTTATCGGCATCTGCACCATCGCCATCCTGCTCCCAGTGTTCCCCATCCTTCACTTTGCCGGCCTCGAAGAGCTCGAATCGCCCTGGCACTTCGCCGTTGGGCGTCCGACGACCGAGGGCACGCCGCTCGGCTTGACGCTGGCCGTCGCCGCCTGCGGCTCGCTCGGCGTCCTCTACAACGGCGCCTTTATGATCTGCCTCTCGCTTTGGGGGCCCGTTGTCGGTGTGTCGCTCGTCATTTCGCCCTACTGTCTAGGCCAAGATCTGATACCTTGGCCCCTTTCCAGCCTCAGTCGGGAACCTTCTGACCATCATCCTCATCGCCATCTTGGACGCCATCATCCACTCGTCTGAAGACTCTGCCGGAGTGCGTCCGGCGTCCGAAGTCTCCGCCGAGCCCCTCGACTGACCTTCATGCGCTCGCAGATCTCGCCGGTCGTCATCCTCGGCGGTATCCTCGTTGCATCCTCCTTTGCCGTCCTCGTCTGGGACATGACGCGCGCGGCATCGGCGACCGAGGCCGGCGTCGATGCCGAGGAGGCTGGCTACAGGCCGGTGTCGGACGACGGCGACGACGACGACGAACGCACAAGCAGACGCGAGCTCGGCTCGCACTCGTAGACCTCGTGTTTGGATCGCAGGCCGATGAGTCGTGTAGAATGTACATCTCGCGGGTCTCAACAGCAGCAATTGTCCCTGGCAGCCAGGATCCCGTTAAGCCCTCGCTCGTCCTTGCCTGAGTCGCCGGCAGGCCGCGGCCGAAGGGACGATAGGCGAGAGGGCGATCGAGGACACCTCTGACTCCAAGCCGTCTTCGACGCGCAGCGCGGCCGCCAGCGTCCGATCCGCCGCAGCCTGCCAGCGGCCAAAGCGACACGAGTCGCTCGAGGCAGATTCCAGTTGACACTGAGCTCACCCATCGATCCTGGCCGAGAGCAGGCCTCCAGGGAGACGGGCAGAGGGCAGGCAGCTGGTCGTCGACTCGAACGACTAAGGCGGTTAATTTCAGCACCAGGCCGCTGTTGCTGCGCGCGGCCTCGGTTGGATTTCCACTCCCGTTTTCCGGCCGGAGGGCCTGCCGACCTTGCCTGCTGCTCTTGCTCCTGCCTCCTCACCACCCCCCTGCCTTCCTCAAGACCCTTACAAGAAATGGACCGCTCAGACTCGATCGAGCTCTCGTCGTCGGCGGTCGGTGCCCATAAGCGCAAGTCGCTCTCGTCGTCGGACGTCGAGCTCGAGAAGGGCGACGGAAGCCAGGACCTCAACCGGACGACGACGACGGGCGAGGTCGTCCGCGCCGGTGCGTCGTCGTCTTCTCCTTGCCCGAGCACGAGGCTTGTGAACCCGCTCTGGCGACGCCGGGCTTCGAGCTGACAACCTGGCCTCACTGTCTGTTGCCTTCCAGATGAGCTCATGGACCTCCCGCACGGCACGAAGCGCAACCTCAAGTCGCGTCACCTTGGTGTGTCTGCCACTCACTTGGCCCCACCACTTCTTTGCGTGCCACTCCCTTGCGAGCCTAGCGCTGACACGCCCTCCTATCTCTGCCATGCCCCTATCCAGCAATGATTGGTGCGCCAACGTCTTTCGCCCGGCCGCTTGCGCTATGCGCGACTTGCTGACGTCTCTGCCCGTTGCCTGGACATGTCAGCCCTCGGAGGCACGATTGGGTGCGTCTGTCGCCGGCTCTGCGCATGCTGGAGCAAGGAGGACTGACCATCCTGTCCACGCCTTTCAGAACCGGACTGTTCGTTGGATCAGGGACGGCACTCGCTAGCGCAGGACCGATCGGCTGCCTGCTCGCCTATATCGTCATGGTGCGCGGCCAGCCTCGGCTCAGGTTGCTGCTCGCTGAGCCTTTGACTGACTCACGTTCACACACTCGCAGGGCACGGTCGTCTACCTCATCATGATTGCTCTCGGCGAGATGACGACTCTCTTCCCCAACAACGGAGGTTTCACCGGCGCCGCGACTCGCTTCCTCGACCCCGCGTTTGGCTTCGCCATCGGATGGGTGCGTCTCGTGGTGTTGCCATCGACTCGCAGCAGGCGCGACTAATGCTGACCTCGCCGCCTGCTCCACAGAATTACTACTGGTCGTGGGCCATTACGATCCCGGTCGAGCTCGTCGCTGGCTCGCTCCTTATCTCGTACTGGGACCCTAACACGAGCGCGGCCGCTTACATCACCCCGCTCTGGGTGACGATGATTGTCATCAACCTGGCCGGCGTTCGCTGGTGAGTCAGAGGCGAGGCTCGCCCCTTAACATGCGAGACTAGAGCTGACTTAGAACGTCTGGTCGTCCCGTAGGTACGGCGAGATCGAGTACTGGACCTCGGCCCTCAAGATCACCGCCATCGTCGGCTTCATCATTATGGGCATCGCCTTCAACTGCGGCGCCGGCCCGGCCCACTCGGGCTACATCGGCTTCCGCTGTGCGTCGCTCCGGCCCTGAAGCTGCTTTGTCAAGCTCTTGGCTGACGACTGATCTCGTTCCCTCGCTCTCCAGACTGGGTCGACCCTGGACCGTTTGCCCAATTCTCGACCGGCGGTGTCACCGTCGACGGTCGCTGGGGCCAATTCGTCGCCTTCTGGTCGGCCTTCGTCACGGCTGCTTTCTCCTTCCTTGGTACCGAGATCGTCGCCCTGACGGCCGGTGAGGCCGAGAACCCGCGTAAGAACGTGCCTAAGGCCATCCGCCGGACCTTCTGGCGGTCAGTCGACTTTCCCCGCCTGTCTACGACTCACCTCTCTGCCCCTCTTTGCTGAATCTCTCCTCCCGTCACTTCCGCCGCAGGATTCTCATCTTCTACGTCCTCTCGATTTTCATCATCGGTATCCTGGTCGCCTACACGGACGAGCGCCTGCTCAACTCGGACGTCGCGACCGTCTCGCAGTCGCCATTCGTCATCGCTATCAACAACGCCGGCGTCAAGGGCCTCTCGTCCGTCGTCAACGCCGTCCTCCTGATTGCTGTCTGGTCGGCCGGCAACTCGGACGTCTACGCCTCGTCCCGTGTCCTCTACGCCCTCGCGCTCGAGGGCAAGGCCCCGTCGTTCCTCCGCCGGTGCACCGCTCGTGGCTTGCCCGTCTACTGCGTTTCAATCACCGCCGTTGTCTTTGGCGCGCTCTCGTACATGACGCTCGGTAACTCTGGCGCCAACGAGGTCTTTAACTGGTGCGTCGCCTCGTGCTCGCATCCGTTGGTCGTTCCGATCCTGGTCTGACCCTTCCATCCGTCCCCTTCAGGCTCTACAACATCTCGACGATCACCGGCATCGTCGCCTGGGCCATCATTCTGATGACGTACCTCCGCTTCTACTACGGCATGCGCCACCAGGGCCTCAGCCGGGACGAGCTCCCATACAAGGCGCCTTTCCAGCCGTACGCGAGCTGGATCGCCCTCGTCTTTATCAGCCTCGTCGCCCTCTTCAACGGCTTCCATGTCTTCATCGGCGACAACTTTACCGCCTCCGACTTTATCGCCGCTTACATCGGCCTCATCGGTGTCTTCATCTTCTGGGCCGGCTGGAAGTGCTTCGGCGGCAAGCGGACCCGTCGCGGCCAGATCTTCGCCTTCACCAAGTGCGTCCTTTCTGCCTGTCAGCTCATCGACAAGGCCCATGCTGACAGCTGCTGGCCTGCCTCCTTCTCTCGAAGGCACGTCACCCTCGACGACATGGATTTCGTCTCCGGCCGTCGCGAGTTTGACGAGCTTGACGAGGCCGAGGCGATTAAGGAGGCCAACCGGGGGCCTCGGTCGCCCTGGCAGCGCTTTGTCGACGTCATCTTCTAAGCACGCCCGCGGCATCGCACGGCATCGTTTCCACCCCTCTTCGTTCGTGTTCACGCCCTCCCTTTGCTTCCTTCCCTCTCCTTGTGTCCGCTGCATCCCGGTTTCCGCCTGTGTTGCTCGTCCTCGTCTCGCATCTCTTCGCCCCGCTCCCCGCCCGCTCTCGGATCTTTGTAGTCGTGCTCCGCTTTCGCCCATCTAGGAAGGCCACCACCAAATAGACAAGACTAGACCTCATTTAATGTCATGACGTCCTCTGGCTGTTGGCGAAATGGACGAGGGGTGGAGCCAGGCGAAGGGCCGGGGGGAGAAAGAGGGCAACGCAGCGTCTAGCATCGATCAGTCTGGCTACAACGACCGCCCGTTGCGCTGATGTACATCAGATCGTCGACAACAAGATGCTTCGAGATCTCGCAGCCCTCGTCCGCTCAGTCTACAGACCGGCCGGCCGACCCAAGCCGACGCTCCATCTAGCGGCGGACGAGCTTGCTCGACATGCCCTCAACCTCCTTGCGCCGCCACTCGCGCCGCTCGCGCGTACTGTCGATGCCCTCCCGCTTGGCCCAGCCGGCGAGAGGGACGACTACGGCCGAGCAGTTGTCAGACCCGCCGATGTCTTCGGCGAACGAGACGATCGACCGGGCCGCCAGGTACGGCGTCGGTGCTGTCTGCGCCATGTCCGAGATCTCCTGGTCCGACATCTGGGACGAAACACCATCACTGCGAAGTGGCATAGACGGAGCAAAAGTGTCAATTAGAGTCCGCCGGCAGCGAAGCACGCGAGGTCGACGTCGAGACGCACGTGACGAGCGTCAGGTAGGCGTGCGAGTTGCCTGTGCGGATCGAAGCGAAATTACGATCAGCACTGCGGGACGTCCTTTATAAGCAGCCCGACTAACCGTCGATGACCCGGCTCGAGATCTGTGGCTCGGCAGAGACCCCGTCCTTCTTCCAGCGTCCGTCGCCAAGCGCCCGCGTATTCTCTACGGCGCCCATCCAGCGTGTCTCGCCAAAGGCGTCGACGACGGAACCTGTCCGACCGGCGAGCCGGCGCAAACGGGCGAGCTCGACCCGGGCGTCGGCGTGGTGCGACTCGGTCAGGGCCTCGGTCGTCCCATCGGTCGTCGTCAGGAGGATGCGCGTGTCGCCGACGTGGGCGACGGTGAGCGAGAGCGTCGGCGCCGCAAAGAATGGCTGCGAGTTGCCGGTCGAGAGCGAGTGCAGAAGCAGGACCGAGGCGGTTGAGCCGCATACCTGCGCGTCTTGCAGGTTCTGCATCAGATGCTTGTCGGCCTACCGGGAAAAACATGTACATGCCGGTCAGCGAAGACGCTCGACGTCAGCCCGAGGACATGCGGGCCAAGCAACCGACCTTGAGAAAGGCGAGCGTCAGGCGTTCTGGCAGAGTCAACGGCGTCGGAGGCCCAGAAAGCGACTGCCGATAGCGAGGGGCGAGGATGCCTGCACGGGGTGGGCGAGCGAGCAAAGTCCTTCTTGTCAGTCACCCGATGCGGCAGCGAGAGGCCGCAAGAAGACGCACCGCCCTCCCATCGCCGAAAGTAGCCGCCGAGGCTGCGGAAGAAGTCGACGACCTCAACAATGTCCTTCCACGTCTGGCGCGAGGCTTCTGCGCTCTCGAGCTCGCCCTCTTCGAGGCTGAGGCCCTTCTCCATCTCCTTGGCGAGGCTGCCAGCGAGCCATTTGCTGACGCTTTGGCCGCCGTGGCCGTCGTAGAGCCCGACAGCGAGGACTTCGCCCGCATGTGCCGTCTTGCCTTCCCAGCCGCGGGCGCCGCCCGGCCGGATGGCGCCCTCCCAGGACGAGAGCGAGTGTGGCGCTGTCGGCGGCTCGGACCGAAGCGACGACCGGAGGAGCGAAGGCGGAAGCGAGAGTGCCGAGAACGAGTAGGCATCCTCCAGCGTCGGCCGGGTGCCGCGCGACTGATGAACGCCGAGGATCTGGTGGGTGCCGCGTTCGGAGCCGACCGACAGCGCCAGTGGGAATCAATGGACGGGGACCGATGACGAAGCGCAAGGCGGAATGGCGACAGGTCCCGGTCAGACAGAGGGTTACAAGGGAGGGGGAGTAGCGAGCGCTGTCAATCTCCGAGCGAGTTCAAGTAGATAGTCAAGGTGGCAGCAGCAGCCACCCCATCGCGAAAGTGCGACGCGCGCCTCGACCTGTTGACGAGTTCAGCAGGTCGCGCAGGCTGCTCTCAGGGACGTACGTTCTTTGAGTTCAGTGGGTACCTCACAGTCGCACCTGGAGTCGCAGGACAGCGATACCATCAGCTACAGAGCGCGAAGCTATCCCAGTGAAAGCTCTCGAGGGACGGACCAGATGGAATGTGGCCAGAGACGAAGTCCTTAACGCCTCGCCTGCCAAGGCTCGCCGTCGCCGGGGGTGACTCGGCACCTCGTGGGCTCCGCTCGCCGGAAAAGGCGACATGCCTACGGGCTGGAGCGGATGGGAGTGTAGATGATGAGGCGACCGGCAGGCGCGGGCGAGCTCGCGGCAGCGGCAGAGCAACCGACATGCGGCGGGCGTGCGAGGGGGGGAAGGAGGTCGGCGGAGCCGGGGGAGCGAGCGTTCCGAAGACGACGGCGGCGGCGGCGACGACGCGGTTGCAGCAGCAACGACGGCGGCTGGGCGAGTTGATAGGAGGCGACAAGCGGCGACGGACTAGAACAGCATGGCTGCTGATCGGGATCGAGCTGGCGAGGTGAGGGTCAAGAGAGTCGGGGGAGCACGTTGGGCAAGGCGCGGCTGAAGGACTTGACCGACGCCTGCTGCGGCCGACACGGCCGCGGCCATCCGCCTGATCGGCAAAGCTCGTACGCATGGGACCACACGCCTCAGGTCGGTCGACTTGGGCTGGCTGCATAAAGCGCTCTTCCATCGAAGACGAAAGCGACGGGATGAACGGCCCTCGTCTCTTATGCGGCCTTGCGACGCCATACTCTGCGTTGCGCGAGCGACGGCGCCCGCGCAGAGCAGACGGATATGGCATGCTCCAGGTTTCTACCGTAACGGGTGACTGAAGCAGAGGTATGAGGTGGTTCAAAAAGCCAGGTGTGTGGGGTAGGAAGAGGTCCGTGTGCGCGCATGCGAAAATGCGAAGAAGGGGGCGGCCGGGGCGAAGGACGAAGCGAAGGATGAAGAAGCGGGAGGGCGCGAGGCGGGAGAACGATTTAAGCGGCAAGCACCGACTTGATGAAGGCCTGTGATTCGAGCAAAGCGGTGCGGAACGACGTCAGCCCCGGACCGCAAAAGTGCAGATGCTCCGCGCATGTTGCGGCGCACCTCGTAGTTGACCTGGCCGTCGGGTCCGACGTCGGCCATCTTGAGCACCTCCTCGACCTCGCCCTCGTCCATGCGCTCGCCGAGCTGCGTCAGGATGTACTTGATCTCGCCGACGGCAATGTACCCGCTGTCCTCCTTGTCAAACACCTTGAACGCCTTGAGGAACTCGGCTACGAGGGGCGCGATGAGGCGGAGCAAGGGAAGCGAAGGGATTGCGAGTTGCGAGAGAGAAAGATCGTGCGACGATCGAGACGTCAGTAAGCTGTCGTGTCAAAGTCAGGCGACCTGGCTGACGCCCGGGCAGAGCTCGTCGAAGGGAGGCAGGACGAACCGACCGTGCCCGCAGGCTCCCATCCTCCGGGCCGGTTAAGGACGCGCTCAAACTCCTCCAGGGTCACTAAAGGCCCACAGCCACTCGTGCAAGGTCAGCGACTGATGCTAGTGTAGTGTTGAGCAGAGCCATGCCGTCGCAGGGCGTCCGCTGGCCGGCTGCGCAGCCGACGAGCGCTTGAGCCGACGGGAGCGACGCACCCTCATCACCGACCGAGCTGCTGAGCTCTTGGACCTGAGCCTGGGTCGGGTTCTGGCCGAGCGCGCGGAGAAGGTCGCCCAGCTGCGAGCGCGGGATGCGCGACGTGCCGCGCTTGTCAAAGAGCGAGAAGGCCTCGCGGACCTGGGCAGGAGCTGGCGGAGCGCGAGCGGAGAAGGGAACGGACCGGCGGAAGCACGGCCAACGGCGACCGAGTGGCGAGGCAGACAGGATCCAAGCCGGAGCGGATAGAAGCGAGAGAGCAGCGGCGGCCGAGAACGGGCAGCCGAGGGAAGAGGAGGAGGTCGATCTAGCGTCAGCGAGCTTGGATCAAGGGGACGAAGGCTGGCCTCGAGCGAGCTCCGAGCCGGCAAGGGCAGTCGAAACACAAGAGACGCACAGGCAGACTGCCGGATTGAAGGGCGACAGAGCGAGAGCACAATCCGGGTACAGAGAGGTCGGGCAAGAGCATTGTTGGGGCAAGGCAAGCATGTTGCGCGAGGACCGTCGACAGGAGGGCAACAATGGCCGCGCGCGGTGAATGGTATGGGGGCAGGGACGGTCAGCGTAGGACCAGCGAGGCCGGCAAGCAGCAGCCTCGACGAGCGGCTGTACGCACCATGGCGGAGATCAGGCAAAGGGGGAGCTGGAGGAGAGAGTGGCAGAGGCGAGAGTCGGGTCGGGTCGAGATGAAGGTTGGGTCGACGGGCGAGGCAGCAGCTGCTGCAGCGGGCGACGACGCGCCCGTCTTTCTCACCGTCCCTCGCCGCCCGCGCGCGCCTGCTTTAGCCTGCTGGCAGCGTCACTGCCACGCGAGAGAAGTGCATTGGAGAGCCGTCGATAACGCGCATTCGACAGAAGGGAGGATAGGAATAGCAAGAGGAACGGGAGCGAGAACGAAGAAAGCGGGCGGGATGGCATAGGTGAAGATGTCGAGACCGGAGCGGTCAGAGCCACGGGTCGTCTGCAAAGACGTCGGGCCAGTGGAGGTCGGTAGCGTCCGTGTGGGGCAGAGGAGGAATAGGCTCGCGCTGCTTGGAGTACGATGAGAGGCCGCAGAGGGCGTCTTCAAGTGTCAAGGCTGACGACGGGTCAGTGGGAACGAGTGTCATGCCGCTCAGGTCGGCGTCGCCGCCAAAGGCGTCGTAGCCGTCCGGCTCGTCCTCATCCGGGTGGTCGTAGAACTCCTCGGCGTAGCCGGCGGTCGGGTCCAGAGGGCCCATTGACTGCGAGCCGAGCGAGCGCGCAGATTGCTCGCCTGACGGATGGCGCGGCGCCGTTGACGGAGAGGGTGCAATCGGGGGTGGCAGCAGTGCCAGGACGACTCGCGCAAGGTCGACGAGGTCCTTGCAGATCGTTGACCATGGGACCCTGTCCGGCGGCAAGATGGGCTTCTTGCCCTCGCGCCTGACATGGAGGCGTTCGGTCCGCCAGGAGTTGTAGATGTCGGAGCCGAGGCTGCGTGAGCGTGGGACGGCGGGCGGACAAAGAGGTTAGCACACATGGTCAAGGCGAGAAGGGCGCCGACAAGAATCGCACCTGATGGCGGGTGTTTCGCGACCGAGCTCATACATGTAGAGCGTGGTGCAGAGCATGCTGAGCGTCCGATAGTCCTTCTTGTTGAGGGCGATGCGGTCGTCGGGGTCGAGCTCGTCGACGTCCCCATCGGCCATACGGTAGTAGCGCTCGAGCAAGCGATGGATGCGCTCGCGGTCGAACACATCAGCGACGAGCGCCGACTGCGTCAGGTGCTGTGGGTGCAGGCCGGTCGGACGAGAGTCAGCGGCATGAAGAGCGAGGTGCAGACCCGTCGCGCGCGTGACGCACCCAGAAGCGGATCATCTCGAGCTGCCTGGCGACGTCGCCGCTCGGAGCCGGCTCGCCCTCGTTTCGGTCGCGCGCGGCCCGAGCAAAGATCGCCCACTCGCGCTGGACAGCGCTGACCAAGCGCTCGAGGACTCCCAGCTCGCCGATGATGTCGAACGCGTTGCCGGTCGTCTGGGCAGCCTCGCGCTTGGCGATGACGCTGGCGAGTGTTGATTCGAGCGAGTCGACAAGACTGGCGTCGAGCGGCAGATCGAGGGCGGAGGCGTCGGGAGACTGGCAGTTGCAGATGACGCTCGGCCCGGCGACCGTCGGCGTCAGGCTGGGCGGAGACGGCGCCAAGGAAGGGAGCCCCTGCTTCGGATGGGCCGCGATCGACTCGACCACGCGTTGCAACTCCTCGTCAGAAACGTCTTGCAACTGGAAGCTGGGGCCAAATAATGATCCGTCGGGCGCATGCGCGACGTCTGAGTGGAAGTCGAGGCCGTGCGAGCCGTCGTAGGGAGGCTGCGTCAAGGCGCTGAGCGAGGCGTCGAGATTGGGCTGAGCCTGCGAAGGCTGGCCGACCGGAGCGGCGGGCGAGGCCACCCACTGCTGTTGCCACTCGCTCGTCGTCGGATAGTGATACATGCGCTCCGCTGGATCGCCGTCTTTGCTGCCGTCGCTATCGGATGGAGCAAAGTCGGACGGCTCGGCCGTCTGCATCTCGTCGTCGTCGGCGGCATCGCTGCTGCTGCTGCTGTCGCTATTGTCGTCTGGCGGAGCGATCCGGATGAAGGTGAGCTTGCCGGTCGAGAACGGCAGAGGCGGCGGCGGCGGGGAGGCCTCTGGCGGAACCCAGGTCGCCGGCGTCGCCGAAAGGTCCTCCTCTACCACGATAAGATCGGAGGCGGCGCTGGACGCGACTGAGGGCGAGGGCGAGGGTGACCGGACTTTGACAGGCCGTTTGACGGAGGCCGGAGTGGCTGAGATTCGCTTAATCGGTCGTGCGGCGGTCGCAGCCTTCGACCGGGGCTCGGACGACGATGGGCGGCGAGGTAGAGGCGGAGGAGCAATGGCGCTGGTCCGGCCGCTGCGTGATGCCTGTCGCGGAGTCGCAAAGGTATCGACCGGCTCGGGCGAAGACGAGCGGCGCCGCTTGGCCGGCTTCTTGTAGACGGGCGACGACGACGATGCGGTGCTCGCCACGATGATCGTCGAGGCCGGCGACTGGTCCCAAGGTCCTCGGAGGGTGATCTTTGAAATCCTGGGCAGTGCGGACGGAGCCAGGGGCGCGGTCGAGGGAACGGCCTCTTCGTAGGCGATGAGCGAGTCGGCCGGCGACAGGGGTGCTGGCCCGCCAAAGGCGCGGGCCGAAGGGCGGGTGGCCAGCTCGTCCTCGGACCCCTCCTCGTCTTCCTCCAGGACGATCGCCGGCGCGGCCGCCTGGGCGTTGGATGACTCGCTCTGCGCCGCCGCGTCCTCCTGGGACTCGGCAGCGGCGAGCATCGCCGGACTGAACACCTTGCGCCGCCACTGGCCGATCTTGGGGTCGAAGATGTGCTTGACCTTGCTGCCCTTCTCACGACCCCACAGGTGCTTGACGAGCGAGACGGACGAGACGGCCATGCGGTCGGTTGGCCGGAGGGGCTTGCCCAGGAGAGAGGAGCGCGGGGGCATCAAGGGCAGTGGCGCTGGCAAGCTCTCGGCAGCTTGAGCGGGACAAGAAGACGGCTGGAGTTGCGGAATCGTCGAAGGGTCGCTCAACTGGTCAGGGACGCGATGCGGGCTTTACTGATTTGGGTTGGGGGTGACGCACCTCTTGGCTGCAGACAGTCTGACTGAGTGAGTGAGAGGCGTGGGCGAGCAGAGCGGGCTTTCCGGCTGCTGCTGGGGAACGAGGCGAGGCAAGATCCGAGCGAGGGCGGGCGAGGTCCGACCGCGCGTGACAAGCAGGTCGATCAAAGGGGGTTGAGCGGGAGGCAGCCGCGGTGGCCAATGCCGAGCTCGAGCCGACAGAAAACGAGGTCGGGCCCGGGCTGTATGCGCGTCGAACCGATAGGGCGATGCCGAATGAGGTTGAGCTAGAGGTGAGGAGGATGGCGGTTGTGGGGGGCCGAGAGGCGGGCGAGAGCCCACCGGCTGCGCAAAGCCGTCCTTTCTGCCGGCCGCTCGGCGACGGGACGGGCGATCGGGCCCCTTTTTCCCTGTCGCGCTGGCCCTCCGCCAACGGTGCCACAGCCGGTAGGCGAGCCTCCTTGTCGCCTTGCGTAGAAGGGAGATTGATGCAGTCTTGCCATAGCCTCCCCAGCTCCCGGACTCAGCTCCAACCCTGCAGCGCCCGCTTGCGGCGGTCGACGTCGGCGTCAATCTCGTCGAGCTCGCCGACGAGCGCGGCCGCCTCTGTTGCCCAATCGACGAGCGCCGTCCGAAGAGCGGTCCATGAAGGTGGCGGGCCAAGGACGACGGCGTGTGGGAGAGAGCCATCGCTCGAGGGCGGCCGATCTCGTTCTGGAGGAAGGACAAGTAGGTGAGAGCGCAGGAGGTCGAGGTAGCTTGACCGGTCAACAGACAGGAGGCCGACAAGGGTCAGTGACCGCTCTGTCCGACGAGACGTAGGGCAAGCGGCGCGACTCACGCAGCATGCTGGAAGCGGTAGGGCTCCTTGTAGGCCTCGGCTGCCGCCAGCCAGCCGAGCGCAATCTCGCGCAGCCGGCCCTTTGCGGCCCATCGTCGGCGGACGAGCTCGGCCCCGCGCTCGGTTGCCGGATCGGCGCCGGGCGAGAGGACGTCGTTCGGATTGAGGGCCGTGTAGCGATCGATGAGCGTCCAGGCCGGCTTGGTCGAGGGCAGGCCGAGCACGATCGTCGAGTGGATGTGCTGCGAACGAAAGAGGAGGAGAAGGCACTTCTCAACCTATGCGCCTACACTCGACATTGAAGGCGACGCACCCAGAGACAGAGAGTGTTTTCCCACGGGCGATCATAGACCTCTCGACCGGGCCACTCGACCGCCTCACCTAAGCCCAGCACGCAAGGGCTCCGGATGAAGCGGCTTTTAGCCAGCTCGATCCGCCGCTGGATGATCATGTCCTCCCAGCCAGCATCCCACGCCCGCAGCCGGGCGAGCGCAGGCTTGACGCCGTCCAGGAGCTCACGGAGGAGAGGGATAATCGTCTCGCGGACGTCATCCGGTGGCTCGGCCGCCCCACTTGCGAGGGGGGCGCCGGCCACGACGAGCATCGCGAGTAGCTCGGACGGAAGCTTGCCGGAGGGTGCATCGGGGGGCTTGACGTACGGCCGGACCTCGATCGGCGGTGGGCGTGGTGGCGAGGGCGAGCGAGGGGTAGCCGCTGTCGCTGCTGCTCCTGCCGCTACTGCTCGCTTGGCTCGAGCCGCCTTGAGCTCGGCCAGAGCAAGGTCGGCTGCGTAGCGTGCGCCACGGCGGCGCGGTCGGTTGACGTCAAACCGGACGACAGTTGCAGAAGAAGCCTCGACTGTCGGCGCAGCGAGCGCCTTCGCCGTCGCCGGTACAGCGGAAAGCTGGCCGTTCGTCTTCGTGGAGGTGACAGTCGGTGTAGTCTCGAACGGGGCGACCTGAACCGGCTCGGATAGGCCGAGCTGCTCGAGCATTGGCCCGGCAGCGCAGGCGCTGGAAGAGTCGACAGCGACTGGCGGAGGGAGGGCGGACGGAGCGGCGGGAGCCTGACCCTGCTTCGAGGTGACGGGCGGCTCCGGTATTGACTCGGCCACTCGCGCCGTAGCCGTGACTGTGGCTTTGGCAGCTTGGCCTGGCTCCTGGTCCAACAGGACTGCAGGCGGTGGCTTCGGAAAGCGGCGTGCGAAAGGCGCCAGCGGTCGCTCGACGACGACGACCTCATCGCCGTCGCTCTCGTCCGGCGCAGAGCCGACCTCGCGCTCGCTCTCGTCCGACGACGACTCGCGCTCGCGCTCGCTCTCGGGCGGCGGCGACGAAAGGCCCGAGGACGACTCGGAAACGGCTCCATCGTCGCCGCCGTTGGAGACGACGGCGTCGCTTTCCTGCGCCTTCGGACGAGTCGGAGCCAGCTCCGGCGCCCCTGGTCCGGGCTGCGGAGGCTGCTGCTGAACGCTGCCATGGCCGTCGTCGAGCCTGCGCTTCTTGAAGGCCGGCAGCTTGCCGCCCTTGAAGACGACGGGCGGCGGAACCGGCGGCCGCTTGGGTCTGATGAAGCTGACGACGACGGGCTCGTCGTCGCTGCTCGCATTGTCCAGAGACATCGGCCGCGATAGGCACGTCTTGAATGGGGGGGTCGGTTGATCGATTGACGCGACGACGAGGACGAGTCGACCGCTCGAGTCGCGTGGGCGGCTGCTGCGAGTTCGTCGGGGCTTTCGTTCAGCCCCGAATTGGGAAGCCGCGATTTCAAGCCGTCGCCTAGTCCGCCAGCCCGCCAGCTCGTCTCGTCTCGCCCCTGACCTCCCTTTCCTCCGCTTCACGACCTGCCTGCCCGACTCCCAGCTCGCTCTTTCTTGTCACAGGCTCCCATCGCCAGCACAGAGGACACACAAACACAGTCACCAATCCGCCTGCTTTTTCAGCTTTCGCCATGCGCCCAACCGAGGTCCTTTGCGAGGTCCGCAAGCTCTACAAGAAGGGGTCGGTCGCCGCGCGGACGCTCGCCGTCCTCAACCCGCTCCCAAAGTACTTCAAGCATCGGCGCGGCGGTCGCGTGCCCCAGCGGTCGCTCAGCGGTGTCTATCACGGTGCCGTCATCTCGACCGGTGCGTCCCTTTCGCTTCTGCCGGGGTGGTTCGGGGCCGGCAGCGGGAGGAGGTCGATCGAGCTCGGGGTCGCCGGCCGCGCCGTCGATCAGAGGGTAGGATGGGTGTCGAGCGCGCTGCTGCCGCCCTCTGGGAGACGATGAGCAGCAGACCACCGGCCGGCCGCTGGTCCTTCCCGCGACCTGCTCCGTAGAGTCCGAGTCCTGTCCAGACCAAGGCCTCCTCGTGCAAAGGCCGGCTGGCTGACGCCCATCCTCTTCTGTCCTCCACCCCTACCGTCGCCGTCGCCGGACTCCTCATTGCACTCATTGCACAAATCCCTGCAAATCCAGGCACTCTCATCAACACCAACAACAAGGACCACACCTTCTATGCGAGCCGGCGCTTCAAGCCCAACGTCAAGCGGATGGTTCACCACTCGGAGGTCCTCGGCGCTGGCTTTACAATGCAGACGACGACCAAAGCCCTGCGCGAGATCAAGCGCTACGGCGGCTTCGACAACTACCTCGTGCGTCCGCTTCGTTGCCTTCGAGCTGCCTGCTGCGTCATCGAAAGTCCCGCTCGTGTTGGTCGGCATCTGTCGTGCAGCAACGACGCCGCTCCGTCGGCGGCTCGCCCTTTCGACGACGACGTGCGACGCGACGTGTGCAGTCGCTGACAAACGCTTCTCCTCCCTTTCCCTTCCGCCTTCGCTTCCCCGCTTTCGCTCCGCAGCTCAACGCGCCGCCGCACCTGCTGAGCACCGAGACGACTCGGCTGCGGGACACGATCCGCTCGTCGCTGCACGCCTACCTCGACCTCGGCCGGTCGTCCATGCCCCCCCTTCCCGATCCCTCCTCCTCGGCCGACCATCTTGCCGACTCTTCCTCTCCCTCTTCGCTCGATCCCCTCGCCATCGCCGACGGCTCGTCGTCCTCCGATCCATCGACCGCCCTCACCGACGGGTCGTTGTCCTCCGACTCATCGACCGCTATCACTACTAGCTCGTCGTCCTCCGACCCATCAATCGCCCTCGCCACGCTCTCCCTTTCGGACGACACGCACTCGCCCCCGTCGGTGGCCGACGCTGTTGAGATTGAGCTCCCCAAGGGCATCTCTGCGCGCCCGCACGCACTTGACCGGATCCGGCCCCGGGCACTGCGCGAGGGCGACCGGCTCCGGAAAGAGAGGAAGCTGGCGGACAGGCTGAAGAACGAGACGGCGGCCGCGACGCCGTCGTCATAGGTCGGGGGGGGGGGGGAGGCCGGCGGGCGTATCAGTTGATCTCTTGTCGTCATTGTCGTCGGTTGTCATGGTCGAGAGGGCTATCATCTAGCGTGCGGCTGACTTTCGTGTGCTGCCAGGGACGAGATTGCGCTCGAGGTCTGTGGCACGTCAGTCGGCAGGGACCTCGCTCGGCGACCTTGTGCGGTGCGTAGGACGGGCCGCCCGCTTGACGATCGAGCTGGTGTCTCTCGACAAGCCGGCTGCCTGACGCTCTCGACAAGGGGCGCTCAAGAGCGTGGGGGGGGGGCGCATAACGGGTGGGCTTGAAGGGGGGCGGGGGACGCGCGAGTCGGCGAGGGCTTTGCATGCGTCCTACTTCCGGTCACTGACGACAGGTCAGGGAGGGCTTCTGCGACACCGAGAAGTGCGGGCAGATGAAGTCAAGTCGTAGGGTGGAGATATGTGATGATCATGAATCAGGAGGATAGAAAGTGGGCATGAAGGATAAGAGGGGCTACAAAAAGGGAAGTCGTCGGTCGGTCGTTCGGTCGGGGAAGGGGGATCAGGTACAACAAGCAGCTGGGTTCGTGAGGCACGGTCGGTCTGAGAAAAGCAAGAAGAAGGGGGGTGTTGTAGTACAGAGGGGCCGTGCGCCAGTCACAGTGTGTTGCCCGGGCTGCCGGAAGAGGAGAGGAGGCGTCAGCGAGGAGGGCGCCCCAAGAGACTAGGAAGGCAAACGAGGAAGGCCGCACCCAGCTCGAGGCTGGCCGCTCAGAGGTCCTCGTCGAGGTCGTCGAGGTCGCCCATGTGCTTCTTGGCCTTCTTCATCGCCTTTGTCACGGGGATCTCGACCTTCTTGGTGTGCTTGGCCTTGCGGGCGTCCTTCTTGGCCTGCGAAGGGGCGGCGGGAGGAGGCGTCAGTGAAGGTGGCCACGGGAGGGACAGGAGATGCACATCGGAAAAATGCGGGCGCGCCTTCTTGACATCCTCGGCGTCAAACTTTTTGATCTGGGCTTCCCACTGGGCCTTGGTCTGAGCGATGGCGGAAGGGCGGCGAAGGGAGCAAGGGAAGGAAGAGGTAAAGGGGAGGGAGCGAGAGACTCGGGAGGTCAGCCCAACCCACACCGACCGTCGAGGCCCGGCTTCGGACGCACCTGCATCTTGGCCAGGCCAAAGTCGCCGGCGACGACGACGTCGCGGTTGAAGCTCGAGAGGACGGGGTGGGTGAGGGCATTCTCGTCCTCGGCGGCGCTCGTGCCCATCGGCGGGCCAGAGAGGCGCTCCTCGTCAAACTTGGGCATGCGCGAAAAGTTGGGCGAGGTCGAGAGGTCGGAGCCCTCCGAGAAGGAGGACCGGCCGCCGAAGGACGAATTGGAGGTGAACGAGGTCATCCTTGCGAGGCGATGAGGGGTGAGATGGACGGGAGCGAGGTGGAGTGGGTCGCTGCGGGTGGAGGTGTTGGGGGTGGCTGAGCGGGGCGGGCAGGCGAGGCGATCAGTAAGGCTGTCCTGGCGCCTCTGGAAGCGACGAGACGGCTGGCTACGACTTACTCGCTGAGGGGAGCCGCGAGACTGCTTGGAGGGGAAGAGGGGGCGAGCCCGGCGATGGCGAGGGCCTTTATGTAGGCCCAGGGCAGACGACCGAAGGGGTCACGGGGCGACCGCCCGCGCGCGCAGCAGGCCCGAGCCTCGAACGCCACCGAACGCGCCGCCGACGGGCCCCTTTGCCGAACCTCTGTTCGTCGATCGACTGGCGCCCTCGCACAGCGTCAAAGGAACACGCAAGGGCCAGAGCAGGTCAGAGGAGAGGGATGCGGCCTGCCTCGCGTCGAGAGTCAGCGCCAGTCCTCCGCCAGCGGTTGAGAGGGCGATGAGGCTGTCGCTGCCGACCCAAGACAAGGCCCGAGCGAGCTAGATCAGGGCGCAAAGGTGGCTGACGACTCTCCTCCCGCCGCCGCCGCCGCCCGGTCGAGTCAACGATCAACCGAGGTCGGGTTCAGCCCGGGTCGACGACGACCCAGACCCAGCAAGCTTGGCTCTCCGACGACGGCGGCGCCCGGGAGTCCGTCTGCGTCGCCACCATGCAGCCGCCACTATCGATCAAAACCGCTAAATCGCAGCAACAGCATCCATCTCGACTCGACCGGAACAGCGGCCAGCGACAAGCAGAGCGACACGCAAAGTCGCGAGGCAAGCCAATTAGCGACGACGATACCCTCACGAATGCACCGTTCCTGGAGCAACGCTGCCCGCCCGTCCGCCGCACTTTCAACGACGGTAGACGTCTGGCCTCGCACTGCACCAGAGGGGAAGCGCTTGGCGTGCCGCTCGCATCACGTCGGGCTCGAGCCGGGCAAAGACGATCGTCTCGCCTTCGCCGGTCGGCGTCGGGCTTGAGATGACCTGGCCCGAGGGCGACGCGAGCAGCGTGTGACCGTAGGAGACGTACTGCTCGCGTGCGGGATGAGTATGAAACCAGGGTCGGTCATTCGGTTGCATCGCGGCCCCCACCTGCCCAAGGCGATGGCAAAATTTCGAGAGCAGACGACGAGGAGAAACGCACCTCGACCGAGTCGTCCCTCGCCGGCGAACACATGCCGACGTAAATCTGATGATCGACCGCCCGACAGCGCTGGAGCAGCTCCCAGTCGCGTGGGCCCGAGCTCAAGTTGAACGCGCTCGGGAGCAGGTAGGCACAGATGTCGGGCTCGCGGTCGACCATTGCCGTCAGCATCTGACCAAAGCGGATGTCAAAGCAAATGCCGAGTGCGATTGTTCCGAAGGCTGGGGGGCGCTCGGGGGGGGGGGGAGATGAGACGAGAGGCGTTTGCAGTCAGCCTCTAGGCTCGCTAGGAAGGAGCGAGGCGAGTCGCACGCGTGGTGAAGATCGTCGTCCGAGTGCCGGCGCTCATGCTGTCCGACTCCTGATGAGCGGGACGGGCAGCCAACTTGTCAGGCACAACCACTGAGGCTGGTAGGCGTAGACGTACCTTGAAGTAGACGCCGCCGGGGAAATCGCAGTCGTACAAGTGAATCTTCTGGTGCTTCGCAACGAGGTTGCCTGTGCGCCATCGCAGAGCAAGCGACACTCTCAGCCCCAACAGTCATTCTCCTTGTCCGCCAGCGTTTTTGGACAACCCCCACTCACCCTGGGGGTCCCAAACGGTCGCCGTGTTCCAGACCTTGTCCTCGCCCGCTCGACATTCGGGAATCGAGCCTCCGATAAGCCAGACACCCGTTTCGCGCGCCGTCTCCGAGAGCATCTAGTTGAAGCATGCAGGACGAGATGGCATGGGTCAGAACCGAAGCTCGTACGGCACGATAGTCTAGCAACAAGTGCGGCCAAGGACGGACATGCAGCGAGGGCGCCTCGTCCTCAGACGGGAGCTGCTGAGGTCGGATGGGTGCCTCGGCCGTCGGCTCAGGGATTGGCTCAGCGTTAGGCTTGTAAGCGGCCGCTACCGTCGGCGAGTTGAAGATCTCCTGTCGTGCAGGTCCCGAGCATCAGTGCAGAGCGAAGGAGGGCAAGCGCAACAGGCACCTCGACGAACCGGGAGCATGACGACTTGAGCCGGCCCCCTCTTACCGTCGCCCGCAGCAGCACGCCGCACCATTCCCCTCGCATGGGCCAGGTTGGCCCGCTTGTCCTCGCCAATCTGACCGAGCTGAATCATGGCGAGGTTGAAGGGCTGGAAGTTTGCGGGGACGATGGAACGTGAGGACGTCGAAGCGGACATTCTGCGCGATGGGAAGGCGAGTCGACGTCGGCCGGGCAGGAGGTTTGCAGAGCGAGGCTGAAGACAGGGGGCGAGTGCGACTGCGAGGTAGGGTCGGGTGCTAAGTGTCCCAGATGGGCGAGCGGGCATGCACTGCTGGGCCGAGGACGTGGACGAGTGGAAGCCGAGGAGAATTGGGGTGATGGCTGTCGGCGAGCTGTGCCCGCTGGGTGAGCCGACGGGCAGCGCCGACGCTCGCTCGCGCTGATCACTAGCAGCTTCAGCTGGCATGTCCACCGGTGAACAGCTCTTTCGTCTCGATCTCCGACGCGCCTCCTGCCGTATATTTCCGTCGAGAGACTTGAGCTGGCAGTCGTCATGCCATTTTGGTGAAAGAGAAAAAGAAGGTGGGTCCCCCCCCCCCCTTCCCACGCCCGCCCCCTCTGCTGTGCCGGCCCCAACTCGGCGCGACATGCAGTACCCCATCCGTCTACGTCATGATGATTCGTCCCGAGTCTACTTGGAGACGGCGTACATCTTGGCGACACCGGCGCCGGCCTCGGCGCTCATGCCCTTTGCGCACTCCTCGACCTGGCGGAGGAGCATCAGGCTCTGGGTCCTGGCCTGCTCCTTGGGCACCTTGACCTGGCGCCGGGCGTCCTCCTCGCTGAGGCCGGTCGCGACGAGCCCGTCGACCCGGGCCTGGTGGCGGGCAATGTCACGCGCGTTGAACGAGAGGGCGTTGGCCTCGCGCTGGAAGTCGTCGAGCGCCCGCGTCGTCCGCTCGAGCGAGGTCGTCAGGCTCGAGGGGAAGCCAAGGGCTAGCGGCGGAAGGTGGGCCGCAGGGAGGAGCGGATGGGCGAGGCCGTCGAGCGAGGTCGAGGCTGCGCTCGAGGTCGAGCCCGTCGAGGTCGAGGGGAGGGCGACCGTCGACAGGTAGGCCGAAACGAGTGCCGAGTTGGTGATGCGCAGCGGGAGCTCCTCGAGCAGGTTTGAGAACGTCAGGCGATAGTCGACGAGCGTCTGCGTGTCGAGCGCGCCGCCTCGAGCAAGAGCGTCGCCGAACGCGGCCGAGAAGCGGAACGCGCGGATGCTGACGCTGCCCTGAGCGCTCTTCGACGGGTCTGACAGGACGGGAGGCGAAGTGGATGCAGCAAGCGGAGGTTAGCGGCCGAGGACACGCGCAAGAGGCTCAAAGGAAGCAGGAGGCTGACCATGCAGCAGAACGACACCCTTGCGGCCGCCGATGGCCTGGTAGACCGAGAGGGCCTCGACGAGCGCGTTCTTGAAGAAGGAGCCGGTGGGCGAGGTGTAGTAGGCGCCAACCGGGGCGTCGACCATCGACGTCTGCCGCAGCGACTTGAGCATCTCGGCTGCGTAGGCCTGGTCTGCAAGGGGCGGCGCAGACAGGGAGACGAAGATCGCCAGGTATAGCATGGTCAGCGTCAGGACCTCACGCAGGTGGGAGTGACGCCGAGTGCGGCGGGAACTCTCGCGCCGAGCGGCCGCTGTGTGGAATGGTAAAGCGCAAGACGCACTAGCAGCCCGTCCGGCAGCTCGCTCCTTCTCCTCGTCGGCGCCGCGCTCGCTCTGCGGCAGCTGGGGGAACGCAAAGGCGTCGGCGATCTCGAGCGTGCCGTTCAGGTCGAGGCCGAGCAGCTGGCCTGAGGTCTCGGACGAGGGCGAGTCGATGAAGTGCTTGAGGATCTTGATGAGGACCTTTACGAGACGAGGAGGAAGCGCAGATGAAGCAGGTCAGCAAGCAGCTCTTGAAGAAACTGAGCTCGGTCTCGTCCAAGCAGGATAAGAAAGGTCGACAGTGTAGAGTGGTAACTGGTCGCAAGCAGACGGCTAACCCCTTCCCCCCTCGCCCCGTCGGCCAGCCCAGACCCTCGTGCAGAGTCACCGGAGAATGAGCTGACAGAGAAGCTCTCTGCTGCTGAGACAGAGACTTACCATACCGTCGACCTCGACGCTCTCGATGGCCTCCTGGGCCTCGACGTCGAGCCCCGTACGGAGCTCGGCCGGGATGCCGTCTTTGGTCGTCGCGGCGGCGACGGCGCCCTTGACGGCGGTCGTTGCGTTGGAGAGGAGGGCCGCAGGCGAGGGCGTGTTGGCCGAAATGGCCTTCGCCATGGAAACGAGCGCTGCCATACTGCTGGGGATGGAGAGGGGAAGTCGGAAGGCGGGGGAAAGAGGGGTGGTGTTGGGTAGCAGCTCTCGCTCGGGACGAGGGCGTTGGCACCGGGCCTTGCCTCGGGCTGCTGCTGCTGCTGCCCGCCGCCGCACGGGAGGGCGAACAAAGAATGGCCGACCTGGCGAGATACATCGCTGTTGCGATGCAGATCGACGGGAAGACCACGACGCGCGCCCCGCCCCAGCCCTGGGCCCGCCCGCCCGCCGGCTCCCCACTCGGACGCGATATCCTTTCCCCTTCCCTTTGTCCGCAACCACCATCCACGAATCATCACCCTCTTTCTCCTCTCTCTCGCCGCCACTGCCGCCGCCGCCGTTGCCATGGCCTTCGCTCTTGATGCACCGACGCTCGGCGCCCTTCTGCTCGGCTTTGCGCTCTCGGTCCTGACGATCTGGCTCCTCAACCGCGAGGCCGCGCCTCGGACCGTCCTCGACGGTCAGACGTGGTACGACTTCCCGCTCAAGGAGAAGATCGCCATCAACCACAACACGGCCATGTCCGTCTCGTCTCTCCTCCTTCCTGCAGTGGACCGCACAGAGGCTGACCGTTGACGCCTTGCCTGCAGCTACCGCTACGCGCTCCCGAAGGAGACCGACACGCTCGGCCTTCCGATCGGCCAGCACATCCAGATCCAGGCCCACATTCCTTCGACCGGCAAGACGCTCACGCGGTCCTACACGCCGACCTCGTCCGACGAGGACAAGGGCCACTTTGATCTGCTCATCAAGTCGTACGAGCTCGGCAACATCTCGCGCGTCATTGGCGAGTCTAAGCTCGGCGACACGATCAAGGTCAAGGGCCCCAAGGGCCAGTTTGTCTACTCGAACGGCCTCAGCAAGCACCTCTCGATGATCGCCGGCGGCACGGGCATCACGCCCATGCTCCAGATCATCCGGGCAATCGCCCGCGACCCGACCGATAAGACGACCGTATCGCTCGTCTACGCCAACGTGACCGAGACCGACATCCTCCTTCGCAAGGAGCTCGACGAGGCCGTCGCCGCCTCCGACGGCCGCCTTCAGGTCTACCACGTCCTTAACAAGCCTCCCGCGGGCTGGACCGGCGGCGAGGGCTTTGTCAGCAAGGAGATCATTGCCGATAAGCTCGGTGCCGCGCTCGAGGCCAATGAGAACAAGCTCCTCATGTGCGGTCCGCCGCCGATGCTGACGGCCATGAAGTCAGTCGCCCGTTTCCTTCCTCCTTGACCGTCTCGTCTGTCGCTGATCTCGTCCTCGTCTTTCTCCGTTCGGTCGCGCGGCAGGGTTCATCTCGCCGACCTCGGCTACCCGGCCCCGCGCCTGCTCTCCAAGCTCGACGACAAGGTTTTCTGCTTCTAGAGCTTGGTCGCCACCGACCGGAAGGGGACTGGGAGGCAATTTAGAACGAGATGGGGCGTTGGGGCGTTACGTCGGCTAGCGTTGTGCCGGTTTCTGAGAGGGGGTTGGCGGACGCTCACTTAGATGGGCGTCGGTGGGCAGCCTTGATCGACAGATGCGACTCGCATAAACCGGTCCGGGGCAGGTACGCAGGGAAGGCTCGCCGTCATGTGGAGCTGAATAGGATAAGCCCCAGTCGCACTGAATCAGGTCTGAGCCGGATCAGGCGGATAGCAGGCTTCGCGCCAGCGGCTGCGCGCATCCGTCCGAGCCAGGACCATTGATCCTCGCCGTGCACTGCTCGGCGAGCGCGTCTGAGACAGCATAAGAAGCAGGGCGGAGGAAGGAGAATGGCTTGCAGCCTGACGCCAGCAGCAGGAGCCGGGGCCGGGGATGGTAAGGACCGTGTGCGGAAGCGATCGGGCCGGCCGTCTCGACAAGATCTCGAGCTGCGCCGCCCCGAGCTCAGCCCCCCAACGACCACTTCCGACACTCGCCGACTCACCTTGACAGCTGCCGCCTCGAGCGCCAGCACTCTTTGGCTCGGAAGCAAGACAGCGGTCGGCATGGCTCTGTCGGGAGCCAGCAAGCTCCGTCTCAAGAGCTACAGCCTGCTCGGCAGCTCGGCCGTCGCAACGATGCTCAGCCTAGCCTACCTCTTTGGCGGCCTCGCCTCGCTCGGACCGGTCATGGACGACGAGGCTTCGCTGAAGCAAGTACGCTCTGTCTCTTGTCTCTGATCGAGCCGTCTGACTGGCAAGCTTACGCTTCGTCGCCGCGCCGCCGCTCGGTCGCAGCTCGTGAGACTCGTCGCCGCGGACCAGCGCTACAAGTTCCTCATCCCGCTGCTCGTCCCCGTCGGCTCCTAGTGCGTCCTGCGAGCCTTTCGAATCAGAGGCTCTTGGTGATATTCGCTCACCTGACCTCGGAACCTGTCTGTGCCAGCTTCGTGATCGCCAACTGGATCGCTTTCGAGTTCTTCCGCTATGCTTAGACAGCCGGCATTGACGTGCGGCACCTCCGAGGCTGACAGACATACTCGACAACCGCCCATCGCGTCATCGTCAAGAGCTAAGTGCTTGGCGCACACGCCTTCCGGTCTCCTGCAGTGTCTATCGCTCCTCAGGGCCAAGCCCGGACCACACGCTCGTCCCCCTTTAACCCTCACCAGCGAGCGCTCACGTGCGCTACCCCCAAATCCGTCCTTCGCCTCTGTACGGCTCAAGACCGCATTGCCTGTCAGAACAACCGGCCGAGAAGGATCTGGGTGGTCATGGAGAACGGATGCGGGCATAGAGAGCCGGACGCGGGTTGCGAGGCCGAGAGTCGCCGCCGAGCAAGCGCGTCCCGACACTGCGGATGCCCTCGCAGCGTCGGCCGGCCGTTAGGAGACGGTACGCCTAGCGGCATGTTGGATGATGAGACGTACTTGGCACGACGGACGTTGACGGATCGCGCGCTCAGTGTCAACCTGGCAGGATAAGCTCATCCTCGAGGAAGCGCGGTTTCTGCTCCGGGCAAAGGGAAGGAAGGGGGGGTGCGTTGCATCAGTCACTTGAGTCGGTAGGGGAGGGAATGTAGGTGGGTTGCCGAGCTAGGAAGCGACTGGGTGCTTGCATCGCAATCAGGCGAGTGCTAAATGGCAAGACGTGTGCCACAGTCATGGGCGACGTACCGGGCGCTGCTGGTTGTTGGCGGTGGGTGATGGTGGGGGATGGGACGAGCGGACGGAGCGGCGACAGCAGACGGCCGCCCCCTCTCGACTACTCGACTGCGCGCCGAACCCATCCACGACCCGGGAGCATCGCATTGTGCGACGAGGGCAACTGAAGCATGTAGATTAACGGCTGTAAGACGAAGCGCAGCATTCTGAGCAAGAAAAGCAGTACAGGGGAGGGGGTTGGGGGGGGGGGCTAGATTAGGGTTCAAGTACGGTGCGTGCGATTTGCGGTGATGCGAGGGAGCGGATGGGGGCGGGGGGTGCGGAGGGAGGGGGGGGGGA